>Ga0155039_104_pt1 | contig 5218 bp, 3 predicted proteins | sample RifCSPhighO2_01_FD_106007 | JGI IMG/M metagenome (GOLD analysis project Ga0155039, IMG submission 106007) | Parcubacteria group bacterium RIFCSPHIGHO2_01_FULL_45_26 | reverse complement strand
GTTTTATCTTTATAATTTTTACATATTTCTTTCAGCAAAATTTCAGAAGAAATTTTTGGGTCTGGCGCTTCCCTAGCTGGAAAGATCTGCGCCAAAACCACCATATCCGCATCGGCAAAAGAATTTGAGAGTGGTTTTAATAATGTTCTGGTCCGTGAATAAAGATGGGGTTGAAAAACGGCAATTAATCTTTTTTTGGGAAAAAATTCTCTAGTCCCAGCCAATGCGGCTTGAATTTTTTGCGGATTATGAGCGTAATCATCATAAACCAACGCTCCTTTTTTGGTTTTGCCTTTATGCTCAAATCGCCGCCAAGTGCCAGAAAAATTATTAAGAGACAAAATCGCTTTTTGTAAATCAATACCAAGGACTCCAGCAACCGCCAAAGCCGCCCGCGCGTTTTGGCGGTTATGCTCGCCGGGAAATTTTAATCGCAAATTATCAATCGAGATAGAATTATAATCAATCGTGATGGCGCGGGCGGCGCGAATCACTGGAACAACATTAGGATGCTCAAAATCCGTAATGATTACGCCATCTTTGGGAACTCTAGCGGCAAACTTGGTAAAAGCCCCCTGAATGTCGGCAAGGTTTTTAAAGTAATCCAAATGATCTTCATCAATGTTATTCACTATCAAAATCTTTGGAAAAATTGTCAGAAACTTTCTTTGATATTCATCCACTTCAACGACAAGATATTTGCTTTTACCGGCGACAAAATTTGAATTTACTTCTTTCAAAATACTGCCGATGATGACCGTTGGGTCAAAACCGGCATCCATCAAAATTTTCGCCACCATACCGGTCGTCGTCGTTTTGCCGTGAGTGCCGGAAATAGCGATGGTAAATTTGTCAGCCGAAATTAAACTTAAGGCCTCAGCATAAGAAATTGACGGCGTCGCCAATCGTTTCATTGCTTTAAAAAATTTAGGGTCAGCCACTTCAATCGCCGTGCTATAGATTATTAAATCGGTATTTTTTGGAATGTCGCCAATTTTTTGCTTATTTGAAATTCGGACTTTTGCTCCAATTCTCCTTAATTCATCAATCAATTTAGAATCGGCGACATCTGAACCGCTCACCGCTTTGCCTTCGGCAAGCAAAAGCCGCGCAATGGCTGACACGCCAATACCACCAATGCCGATAAAATGAATGTTTTTGAATTTATTAAAATTATCTACAATCACAAAAGATAGATTAGCAAAAACTTTTTAACTTGACAACTATCTTGTTGTAATATAGAATCTTTTCAGAAAACCGTCCAACGAAAGAAGAACAATGAAAACCAAAAAAGTGAAACCGACCAAAATCATCAGACCTTTTGATAATGTTGAAGTTCGTCTATTCGGCTGCAACAGTGGCAAAACGGATTGGAGTATAAAAACGCTCGAGAAGCCGGAAGATTATCAAAATGATATCTACCGGCAAATCAATCTCGTCGCTTACGATGCCGGGGTAAGATGGCTGTTAGCTCCGCGACCGAGTGAGTTCAACGCCCTAATCTGCACGGGAGAGGATCTAAATGTTACTGTTCGCGCGCCAGTTATGCGAAACGCAGAAGGCACCGTGGAACAGCGCTACATCAAAATCATGCGAGGATGTAATGCTGACGGAGTAGAAATCCCGAGAGATGATGTTATCCGTCAGGGATTCTGGCTTTCATCAGCCGATTGCCCAACACTCATAGTCACCGATGGCCGGCGGGTAATCTGCGCCCACTGCGGTTACAAATCGCTTGTTGACCGAGGAGCCCTTAGGGGCACGCCTACCCGGCCGCATTTCTCAGTCGTTGATGCTGTCCTTGAACAATTCGCTGGCATTGACATTAGCCACCGAGTAAATCTTCGCGCCTTTGTAACACTCGGCATCGGCCCACACTGGAGTGAAGCGTCGGAAACGGAACTTGAAGCGCTTGCGCGCTACGAGAACCCGCGGGCAAGTTACCGCGTTGGACGCAAAAAACTCAACATCGTTGAATTGGTCCGATGCCAGTGTCTCAATCGTGGAATCGGCAATGTTCGCACCGACGACAATGACACCTTCGCCGACAAGGACAAAGATGGAAAGTTCCTTTGGTGGAGCTATGAACGGGCGATGAAACAATCGCCCGCCGACAAACTCAAACGCAACGGGGTTATGGTCATCCATCACTAAGAGTTGAGAAGGAATAAAAATAAAGGCGTTCCGCAAGCGGAACGCCTTTTTGAATCTGTACTTGGGTCAGAGAAGTTGGGCCTCTTCCCAAAGCTGCTTGGCAAGATTGTCCAACCATCGTGAGAGCGGCAACGGCGGAGCCGCTGGTCCGCAGACATCAAGGATGTAACCCTCCACGCCCGCTTCCTTGACCGCCCGCTCCACTGCCATCTTTTGGTTTTCGCAGAAGGGTTGAGATGAGACGATGAGATAGTGGCCGGGTTGAACCCGCATAAGCCACACCTTGATTGTCTCGGCAGTGTTTGCAGGACGAGTGGAACCATCTGGATTGCTATGGTCCGAAGCCCAAACACTCACATTCTTCCAATCGTTAATGAACTGCCAAAACAACACGCGTTCCATCATGGCGATTTCGTTCTTCGGCCATCGACCCGCCCGCGCATCGTCATCCCAATTACCCCAACAAGCTCCCGTTTCTCGGAGTATCGCTGGAACATGTTTGGGCATCTCTTGATCTACATCGAGCAATCGGCTACTACCCAAAAGATATAGTGGTAAAGGTGGTAACTTTGATTCCCTATCCCACTCATTCACCAAAAAGGTCGTTCGTCGTGTCACCGCTTTCAGCGTTGCGCCGAGAAGCAGTGTGCCGTTATATTCCACATTAAAGTCGATGGGAATAGCATCAGCCCCAAGCTGCCGCAGAAGCGCCATCTCCTCCTCAGTCGAGAATCTCCCACCGAGTTGGGCGCGAAAGACACCTTCTTTCGCCTTGACCCACTTTTCCTGAAGAAGTGCATTGAGAACTCGAGGATCCCGATGGGTATCAATCTCCATTCCCTGCATTCTCACCAACGCTTCAAGTGCCGCGTTCGTCAAACCATTTTCAATGAGCTTCATACTTTGCCTTTCGTTTTCTGCTTGCCCCGTAGTGAGTTTTGCTCTACTACTGGGGTGTTTTTTCGGTCTTTCCGTTTACTTACAACTAGCGACATCATAACACAATCCAACTTTTTACGCAAGTTTTTTGACTATTTCATTAAACTGCTCCCCTCTATCATATTCATTAACAAATTGTCCAAACGACGCGAGGGCGGGGCTAAATAGAATTATGTCATTTTTACTCGCCACTTTTATTGATTTGCCAACAGCCTCCTTCAAGTTTGAGACATTGACTAAATCAGGTTGTAACTTATAACTTATAGCTTGTAGCTTGTCAGAGCCCGAACCGGGCAACAAGAAAACTTTTTTACAATATTTCGGAATTTCTTCAACCAACTTTGACATATCCAATCCTTTATCCGAACCACCCAAAATTAGGATAATCTTTCTTAATTCTCCCTTTAGTAAAGGGGGTGCCCCGCCATAGGCGGGGGGAGGGATTTTTAAATCCCCCGCCCTTCGGGCACCCCCTTTTTCAAAGGGGGAATTTAATGCGCGGAGCGCAGCTATTGTGGCGTCCGGCGTGGTGGCGCAAGTGTCATTGTAAATTTTGACGCCATTTATTTCTCTAATAAACTCCAAACGGCCCGGGACGCCGCCGAAATTTTCTATGGCTTTTCTGGAAATTCCGTCGGGGATTTTCAGCGCCCGAGCGACAGCGAGGGCGCAAGCGGTATTAGCGCGATTGTGTTCGCCGAGGATTTTTAATTTCCAATTTTTGGGCAAGTCAGTAGCTCGGACAACAATTTTCTTGCTTTTTAAATTCTTAAAGGTTGAACCTTTCTCATCTTTAAGGTTCAACCTTGTAATCTGCTCCCCCAAGATTAAAACATCTCCTTTTTTCTGAAACTTAAAAATATTTGCCTTATCTTGAAAATATTTTCTCATATCACCCCCATAATAATTCAAGTGGTCCGGCAAAAAAGTTGTGAATACTGAAATGTGTGGAGAAATTTTTGAATCACCAAACCCTTGAAGTTGCCATGAGTCCAATTCCGCCACAACAAAATCACCGGCACGCACTTTTTCCAAAAGCGGTAAAGTCGCCGTGTCTTTGATGTTGCCCGCCAGAAAAATTTTCGGTTTAAGAGAGGTCAGACCTCTCTTGATTTGAGGTCTGACCTCTAAAAACTTCTTGATAATTTCATAAATCAAATAAGCCGTAGTGGTTTTGCCGCGAGTGCCAGTGATACCAATAAAAGTCACTCCCTTGGGCATCAGTTTGAAAAACAGCGAAGCGTCCATTTCAATAGGAATTTTGTTTTTTCTCGCTTCAGCAATGTAGTGCGAATTTAGCGGCACACCAGCGGCTTTCAAGATAAAATCTTTATTTCTGAAATCCTCTAATTTATGTCCGCCCAAAACAAATTTAATTTGTGAATATTTTCTGAGTTTTTTCAAAGACAGCGCGAGTTCTTTTTCTGACTTCAAATCCGTCACCAAAACCTCAGCGCCATAACGCGCCAAAAAATCAGCATCCCCCACCCCACGCCCCAAAAGCCCCAAGCCCATTTGGGTGACTTTTTTGCCTTTGAAAAAATTTTGCCAATTTTTCATATCAACCAACATACTCTACTTCCCGCTCAATTGCCAGTCCGGTTTTTTCTTTGACTACGGCGGCAATTTTTTCGGCAAACAACTTTATTTCTTCCGCTGTCGCGCCGCCATAATTAACAATCGCTAACGGCTGATTTTTATGGAGTCCGACTTTGCCAATTGAAAAACTTTTTAGACCGCACATTCTATCTAGAACCCAAGCCAGAAAAATTTTTACTTTATTCTTGCCTACAACCACACCGGGCAAGTCCGGAAACATAATCTTAAATTTTTTGAACTGGGCATTAGAGATAATTGGATTTTTAAAAAACGAACCGGCCGTTCCGACTTCGGCAAGATTAGGTAATTTTTTCGTCCGGATTTCCACAATCCCCCGCCGAATATCGGCAATGGTCGGCATGGAAATTTTTTCTCGCTTCAACCATTCTTGAACATCGGGGTAATCGGTTTTGAACGGCTTTTTTTTCTTTGATTTGTTTAATAAAAAACCAACGCGGATAATAATGAAATTTTTACCAACTGGTGTTTGGAAAATACTTTGGCGATAATTAAACCGACAAGCTTT
>Ga0155039_132_pt1 | contig 5240 bp, 4 predicted proteins | sample RifCSPhighO2_01_FD_106007 | JGI IMG/M metagenome (GOLD analysis project Ga0155039, IMG submission 106007) | Parcubacteria group bacterium RIFCSPHIGHO2_01_FULL_45_26 | reverse complement strand
CCCACCACAGCGTAGTCTGCTCCTGCTTGGAATATGCTTTGGATATTTTCTTTCTTCACTCCCCCATCAACTCCAAGAAGAAGTTGTGGAGAAAGTTTTTTTGTGTCAGCAATCTTTTGCAGAACGAGTGAAAGAAACTCCTGACCCTGAAACCCAGGGTGAATTGCCATGAGCAACACGTTCTTGAGTGCTTCTGGAAATGGAGAAACTGCTGTTTCTGGATTTAGAGCAACTGCGGTTTGAAACTCAAACTGCTGAGCCTTTTGCAAAAACGCAGGAACGTTCTCTACAGCTTCTGCGTGAAATATCACCTTCTTGGCCCCTATTTCTTTGCAATCCTCTAAGTATGTTTCGGGATTTTGAACCATGAGGTGAATCTCGAGATTAAAAAACTCAGAGGCATCTTCCAAATCAAAAAGGCTTACCGAAGTATTCTGCACGAACTTCCCGTCCATAATATCTATATGCATCGACTGGCTTTTCCCCTTAAAAAGCTCGAACTTTTCTTTAAGCTCTTTTGGATCTGAAGTAAGAATTGCTGGAATAATCTTTTGCATAGAGGAATAGTGCTTCAAGTCTGCCTTAGTGTCACTAAGTTATGCACAACTTAGTGACACTAAGGCAGAAGATACTAAGACGTTATTACTCGATTTCATCTAATTTTTCAATTCGGCGGGTGTGGTGGCCGGCTTCAAAGGAAGTTTCGAGCCACAGGTCTACTACCTCAATTGCCTGCTCTTTGGTGAGGAATCGGGCACCCAATGAGAGAACATTTGCGTTGTTATGCTGACGAGAAAGTTTCACGATGTCGAACGGGCCTCCGTAGTATACTGCCGCGCGAACTCCTTTGAATCTGTTCACGGCAATCGCCTCTCCCTGTCCTGAACCCCCAAGCACGATTCCCCTATTCTGCTCTGGATTCTCCGCAACTTTCTTTGCAACAGGGACGACAAAGTCAGGATAGTCGTCTTCTTGGTTCAATTCAAAAGCTCCAAGATCTTCAACCTCTTTGCCTTGCTCCACGAGATATTTTTTAATCTCTTCTTTTAACTCAAACCCCGCGTGATCTGCTCCAAGATAAATCATTAGAGTATTATGGCAAAAGAAAAGGGCGCTCGCAAGAAGCGCCGCTACGCAAAAAGAGCTGTGAAAGAAAGTACGGGCGGTTCAAACTCGTTTCCCTCTTTGTCAATCGCCACCCATTCAACAATGTGCAAACCGGCAGAAGGGAAATAGGCAGACGCCGGCATTTGCGGGACTTCACTATCTACCTTGTAACGCAATCCGTGGTTGCGAGAAGAGTAGGCTTTGCAACCGCACAAACTCACAACCTCCTGGCCCCGCCATTGGATGTGTTCTTCCCCAACAACAGCTGCTGTTCCATCAATAATATTCCCGCTGAGGGTCACAAGCGGCTGGATTCTGCGCCGCTGGAACCATTCTCGAGGCAACTCCCTCAAGACAAGAACAGAACTACCTACTGTTGCTGCCAAAGCAAGAAAAACCCTTCTTGTAATGGCGACATGGTGCACAGCAACACGCTGAACATCTTGTTCTCTCACTCTTTCCTCCCGTTTCTTCCTAAACCCTTACTGTGTTCTCACCATGACTTTCTTCAAAAGTGGGGAGACGAGATTGGTTCCTCCCGCGAGAAGGAATATGGCGGAAGCTGCGACAATAAGAAGTACAATCTGCTTTGTGGCAAAACCATTAGATTCGGGAAACGCACTTTCAACTGAAGCCACCTGTGCCAATGCCAAGCTTCTTTCTTCAGCTACAACAGGAGCCTGAGGCTCGACTTCCTTTTGAAACCCAGTCTCTTGTGAAGCTTGGAGCACGGCTATTTCATTCTGAACTCGCGCAATCTCTTGGGTAATACTCGCAACTCTTTGTTCCTCCTGCACTTTTGCAAGATGCTGATTATACAGCAACGCGACTTGCGGCTCCAAAACTGCGACTGCGAACTCAATTCTTTGCACTTCTGCCTCAATGGCGAGCAACTTGGCTAAGCCAAGTTCTATAGAACTTGGCTTAGCCAAGTTTTCTGCATTTGTTGATGTAACAGATTTCTCAAACGATTGGAGAATACTGTTCCACGATTTTCCTTCTGCCGCGGGAATCGCGTATGCGGTTGCCCAGATGCGGTTACTCAAAGAGTCATCCTTCAGCAATCCCCCATCTTCTGCTTGAAACGCAGCCAGGCTTGAGCTGGAAACGCTCTCGCCTAAAGCTTTCAATGCCTGCATTGCCCAGCTGGTGGAATACGCGTTCCCAAAAGACCCTGTTTCCCTTTTCTTTGACTCAAGATATGTTTTTGCCTTAGCAAGCGCCTCTTGCACCCCTGACAGAGAAGAAACAGGTTCCAGAGCTTGAATTGCAGCCGCAGTAAGGTCTGTATCAATCCATGAGCCGTTTTGCCCTTGCCCTGCAAGAATAACAGCAACGCTTTTTTGAACTTTCTCATCTTCAGCACTATAGCCTGCTTTCAATAAAGGAACGAGGGCGAAAATGTCGTCATTCACAAGGCCCGCGTCCCCGAACTGTGTTCCGTCGAACGACTGCACAATTTTCTCAATGTAGTTTGTGGGAGTACCAGAATATGGATCAATTCCCAAGGCCAGTAACGCCATTGCTCTCCTCTCATAATCAGTCAGCAGTGTCCCCGGATTTGGATCTGAAAGCAAATAGTTTTTTACATCCAGCCCCGCTATAGCAGCCCAATCATTAAGCATGGGAACATCGCTAATGGAACCGTTGGATTGTTGAAATGCTTGGATGAATTGAACTGCCGCTGCCACGTCAAATGCTTTTTCGGACGCAACAGGCGTAGGAGCTGGAGATGGGGCTGCGCTTCCTGTGGGCCCAGGAGAGGGCGCGGAAAGACCAACGTAAAATGGAGTGATAGGAAAATAGTAATCTTCCACAAGCCCCGCGGTATAGTTCCCAGACTCTAGAGCCGTGAAGGTTGCCATGCCTTGGCTGTCTACGGCTTGAGTTGCAACAACATTTCCGTCTTTCTTGATCCCAATCGTGTAGCCACTCACAGGAGCCCATCCGTTTACCTCGTATTGATACTGCTCTGCCTTCAATTCAGACTTTGTTGTATACACCGTTCCTCCGTTGGGCCTGACTCGCCGAATGTCACCAAAATATATCCAGACATTGTCGTCTCCTGCGAGAATGTAGTTATCCATGCCAACATAGGAATACTCTCCATTCACAACATACTGCCAGTTGTCACAGGCGTTGAATGACTCTACCGCAACCTCTATGCATTTGATATATAAGGAGCCGTACTCTGGATAGTATTCCAAGGTGGAGATCCTAAAGGCATCGCTGGAAGCGTCGATATTCGAAAGTAAGGCAAGTATGCTTTTGCTGTTTACCTCTCTGCTTTCTTCCAGCTTTGTCGTGTGATTAACAGCAGTAACCTGTGAAACGCCAGAAGCGGGAAGCTCAATTTCTCCTTCAAAGAATACCGTATTCTGGTAACGCACATGGAACTGCGCGGTTGCCGCCGAAACCGAATCTGCGACAAAGAAAACTGCTGTGAATACAACCCCCAAAACCACTGCCCTAGTAAGATTTTTCATACGACCACGTAATAACGTCATTAGGTTGAATTATGTAGCTTGAAACTCCGACCTCTGCTTTTTTACTATTAACCAAGTATATCCAGTACATCCCTTGCCCATTGCTCTCTGCTTTTCCGTTGACTTCCTCCACAAAGAACCCCATTCCCAGAAACTCTCTACCCTTAAAAGAAAACCCTTGTTCTTTTGCAGCTTCCAAAACATTGTATACAGAGCTCCCAGGCACTATCTTCACCTCATAGCTTTTTCCCTCAACTACAAGGGAAACAGGTATGAATTGCGCGTGTTCTGTTTCAGGAGCTAGGACAAGCTCATATGTCCTATCCTCTTCTTGTCCTATCCATCCTAAAGTAAAAACTCCTAAAGCACCTATGGATAAAAGAAAGAACAATAAAGCTTTTTTCATCCCGTACGAGATTATACTTCTATAAAGGTTTCATGGTTTTATCAATAATTGACGGAAACGTTGCGAAACGTTTCCTATCTCGTACGGGATTCATAAAAAAACTCCTATAAAGGAGTATGACAAGCACTACTTGATGAAGTCATACCCTCCCGCGAAGGCGAGCTTCTAGGGATAGCTGTTCAGTCGACCGGGCTGGTACCGTTCCGGGGGAGCGTGGGACTTCTATTACCCAACTTCCTCTGAATAACTATCTTCAGAAAATTTCTCGTATCTCTATTTTCCCTGTATGCGACATTCTGTCAAGCATACAACCCAATGTACGCTGTGAATTACTATTGCGCGATATGAGAGAGCGCGAAATCAAGAGTGCCGCCAACTTTTTTGCCAGGGTTGAAAATGTTTTGAGGGTCGAATATCTGTTTGGTTTGTTCAAAGAGTTTGTATACTTCTTCTCCGAACATGTCTTTCACAAAAGGAGTACGGATAAGTCCGTCATTGTGCTCCGCGGTCAAAGAGCCTTTGAACTGCAAGGTCAAAGCAAACACCTTTTCAGCAATTTCTTTTATCAACGCTCCTGAATAGGGTTTCGCAAGATCCATTAAAGGAATGATATGAAAGTTGCCGTCTCCCACGTGCCCCGCAATGGTGTAAATGATTTGCGGGTAGTCTTCGAGTATCGCGGTGAGCCGCGGCAAGAATTCTTCCAAGCGTTCTGGCCTCACAATAACGTCATCAATAAAAGGAGCGGTTCGCAAGCCATGCGGATGTTTTCGCAAAAGGCTGAAGCTCTGGCGCCGAATGGTAAGATACTTTTCTATCTCCCCTTTTGAGTGCGCAACTCGCGAAGCAACTCCAAGCTTCGCGAGTTCAAGCTTTGCTCCCTGCGCCTGTACTTTGAGTAATTCCAAATTATCGCCCGTAAGCTCTGCAAGCAGAATGAGTTTCGGCATGCCTCCGGTCAAAACCATGAAAAACTCGGGCAGAAACCGTATGGCAAGGGAAATAATGTTCCCTTTCATTATTTTTAGGAAGTCGGGAAAGAACTTCACAGCGAGCTGCAAAGTATGGTTATCGTACGATTCAAAGGTTTCAGGATCGAGTTTTCTCACAGCTTCCACTGTTTCTACCAACGGTTCCAAACTCCTCAAAAACATCACCAACAGAACCGAATGTTTTTGAGGAACAACCAAACGGACTTTTATTTCGGTAATAATGCCCAACGTGCCTTGGCTTCCCACAAA
>Ga0155039_117_pt1 | contig 6890 bp, 7 predicted proteins | sample RifCSPhighO2_01_FD_106007 | JGI IMG/M metagenome (GOLD analysis project Ga0155039, IMG submission 106007) | Parcubacteria group bacterium RIFCSPHIGHO2_01_FULL_45_26 | reverse complement strand
ATAGCGCAAAACTTCATCAATATACTCAAACGCTTTTATAATCGGGGTGTCTTTTTGAATAATGCTGAAAATCCGATCATTCGGAACGACAATCATGGTATCCACCTTTTCTTTAAGTTTAATTAGGGCGTCTTGCGCGATACGATTCCGCTGCGCTCCCTCAAAGGAAAATGGTTTAGTAACGACGCCTATCGTTAACGAACCGAGTTCACGGGCGATCTCCGCCACCACCGAGGACGCGCCAGAACCTGTGCCACCTCCTAGTCCGGCAGTAATAAAAACCAGATCCGCTCCTTTTAATGCCTCGATTATTTCCGAACGATTCTCCTCGGCCGCCTGCCTGCCAATTTCCGGATTCATGCCCGCCCCTAAACCGCGCGTTAAATTCTTGCCCACATAAATTTTTTTATTAGCGTTGCAACTGTCTAAATCCTGCGCGTCAGTGTTAATCGCGATGAAATCAATATTTTTTACGGTGAAGTCATCCCGCATACGGGATAAAGCGTTTCCACCACCACCGCCGATGCCAACAACTTTTATTTTTACCGAATATTCGTTAACGTTTCCGTTCTTTTTAGTCATCAGATTAATTATAGATAATTATACATAAAAAATAGCGCGCGCAATAGCGCCTTGCAAGTGCGTAAATTTAAGAAGCTAGGGCAGAAAGCTTTTAAATATATTTTTCAAAAGGCCGCTAACGCCACGGGAACCGATGGAAGAACTCGTTGGCGATCCCTCGGTCGTTTTATCAATTCCTAAGCCCAATAAACCGATCACGCAAGCATATTCAGGATCCTCGACTTGAGCCGTAAGATCATTTCCGCCTAAATTAAATTCTTCCACATTGGGTATGGCGATTTGAGCCGGCAGCCGAAGTTCATGTCGAGCCAATTCCACTATAGATGGCATTTTAGCGCCGCCACCGACAATCACCGCTCCGCCGGGTAGTTTGGCGCTCCGGCCAATCCGTTTCAGCTCGCTGTCGACTGATTCGAATATTTCTCCTAGCCGAGCTTCGATGATTTCCGCGATGGATCGGCGCGTTACTGCCCCGCGAGCGGCCGGATCAACGCGACGCAGATCAATCATTTCTCTCGCCGGCACATCGCCAGTGCGCGCTGAACCAAATGATACTTTGACCATTTCCGCGATTGGCACGGAACATTTCATTCCGATGGCCAGATCGTTAGTAAGATGGCTGGAACCGAAAGGGAAAACGGCGGCGTGCAACAAACGATTTTCTTCGTATACGCTCATCGAGGTTTTACCGTATCCAATGTCAATCAAAACCACGCCTAATTCTTTTTGATTGCGAGATAAAATAGATCGCGCCGCGGCTAACTGACCAAAAATCAATCCGCTAACTGCCCCGCCAGCGATTTCCACGCATCGGCTTACGTTTTTCACGGTTGGAGCGAAAGCATCCACGATCGTACTGTTTACTTCCAAACGATTACCAACCATTCCAATCGGATCTTTAATGCCGCCGACGCCGTCAACGATAAACTCTTGAATGATTAGGTGGAGAACCATTCTGTTCGGCGGCAAATTAAGCGCCCGCGAAGCGTCAATTACTCTGTCCAAATCGTCTTTGGAGATCTCAAAATCAGCCCGGGAAACAGCCACGATGCCCTTGGAAGTTTGGATCTTGGTATCGTTGCTTCCAACACCCAGATAAATATTTTTAATCGCGTTTTTGGAGATTTTTTTAACTTCCGCTAGCGCGTTATTGACGGAGCGGGTTGCTTCCGCCACATCATCCACTATGCCTCGGCGAATACCTGATGACGGGACCTTAAATACTTTAACTAAAGACGGTTTGCCTTCTTTTTTAATCTCGGCGACGGCAACTTTTATGTTTTGCGATCCCAGGTCGAGACCGACTATGTAATTAGACATGAATTTCCAACTCGCGGAGTAGTCTTCCTTCCTCTTTTTTCATTTTAATTGTATCACTCTTCCTTTTATGGTCATAGCCTAACAAGTGGAGAAACCCATGGATAAGCATATAGGCTAACTTCGTTGGAATTTCTAATTTAAAATTTTTCCCGCCACCTTTTTTTGGAAGTTTTTGAAGGCGGGATCCCGCCAACGGCGGGACAATTTCCAGTAGTTCTTTACGGATGTAGTCAGGATTAAGATAGATCTCGCCAAGTTTTCTCTGCTTGATATCCGGATGCGGAAAACTCTTAGGCGGTTCAAAGGAAAGCACATTTTTATTCATAATTTTTGAGTCCACTAAAAATACTTCTAAATGAGAATTTTTTATTTTTTTAAATAAAAATAGACGGCGGAGGACGCCGACTATTTTGGGTTCAAGCGATTTAAAAGATTTTTTGAGTGAACGCGCGACTATCCTGTTTGCCATTTAGCTTCCAAGTTTCTTTTTAACGATTTCGCTGATCAGTTTGCCATCGGCTTTGCCTTTGAGCGTCCTAGTGGCTTCTTTCATGATAGCGCCGAAGTCTCCGCTAGAAAGATTTTTTATAATACCGTCTATTTCCTTTTCTACTTCTTCCGAAGAAAGCTGTTTAGGCAGATAAACGGAGAGTATTTTTAGTTCCAGTTTTTCTTTGTCAGCCAAATCATCGCGATTAGCCTTGGAGAACATCTCGATGGACTCCTGGCGTTTTTTAGCTTCCTTGCTAATTATTGGCAACACCTCGTCATCGGTCAGTTGTTCGGAGCCGCTTTGGGATTTTTTTTCAATGGCGCGATTTTTTAAAGCCGAGTTCAAAAGCCGCAAGGTGCTGGTTTTCAACTGATCGCCAGCTCTCATCGCCTCCTTGAGATCTTGCGATAATTTTTCCTGGAGATTCATTAAAGCAGGCCTAGCTTACGGGCGCGGATAATTTCACGTTTTTTAGTTTCGCGGTTTAGGGCGGATAATTTTCTTTTTAATCGGCTCACCGGTCTGGAATAAAAACGCCGCTTTTTGGATTCTTTTAAAACACCACTACGTTGCACGCGGCGTAAAAAACGATTAATCAGCGATGCTGGATTTTCTCCTTCTTTTTTTCTTACATCAACTGCCATGGAGAAATAATAAAGCACTTTTGATTATTTATCAAGCCTAGTCACCAGACCGAGCACTGCTCTGCCTATCCGTTTTTCTTTAATCAAGATAGGGATTAGCGAAGGCAAAGTTAGCTATTTGATTATGTTTTACCCAAGGACAGACGGTTGGAAAACGCCACGCCCCGCCAAAGGCGAGGCTCCGCTTATAGCGGGGCCTATGGGGAAGTGCTCGGCTTGGTGCTAGGCAAGCCCGGGATGAGGTAGATGCTCGATGTCGTATTTTTTAGTCCACCCGGCTAAAAGATGCAGATGAAGGTGATCAATCACCTGCCCGCCTTCGCGGCCAACGTTGAAAACTAATTTATACCCTTTTAGCCCCAATTTATCGGCTAGATTTTTCGCGCCATAAATTAGTTCGACTGCGTATTCACGATGTTCGCCATTCAAATGGGCGATGGATTGAATATGTTCCTTGGGAACAATTAAATAGTGGATCGGAGCTGAAGGTCGGATATCCTTAAAAGCCATTACTAGATCATTTTCCATCACTACTTCCGAAGGAATTTCCTTTTTAACGATTTTACAAAAAATACAATCCATAGACTGATGGTTAGCCACTAGTATTTTTTCTAGTCGCTAGTCGCTCATCTTAATTTTCGCTTTATCGCTTCGATCATCTTCTTGAGCGGCACGGTTTCTTGAGCGCCAGTTTTCATGTCGCGGATAATGATACTTCCCTCGAAAGCCTCCTGCTGTCCGAAAATTAAAGACAATGGAGAACTGTGCTTATCGGCTACTTTCAACTGGCTTTTTAAAGATTCCTTACCCAAAGATTCAATAACATCGATGCCGCCGGCGATTAACTGCTCCATGATGGTCAGTCCCCGCTTTTTAGCTAAATCTCCAATGTGAACGAAAAATACTTTTGGACGCGTTCGAGAGGATAAATTTACATTCTGAATCTTCATAACTTCAATCGCTCTCTCTATCCCTATCGCCCCGCCCACGGCTGAAGTAGCCCGACCGCCGAGCATTTCCACCAAATAATCGTACCGCCCACCGGCCGCCAAAGCGCCTTCATATCCTTCAGCGAAAATTTCAAAAACAGTCCGATTATAGTAATCAAAACCGCGAACTAGATGGTGGTTCAAAACATAGGGCAAAGCCAACTCCTCCATATACTCAAGAGCGGCCCGGAGATGCTTTCGGCAAGTGTGGCAGAGGGAGTCGACAAAAATCGGGGCCTCCTTAATAATTGGTTGGCAAATTTCATCTTTACAATCCAATACCCGTAAGGGATTGATTTTTAACCGACTCACGCAATCAGCGCAGACTTTTTTGCCTTTGTAATAATCAACAAGTTTTTTCCGATAAACTGGGCGGCAAGTCCGGCAACCAATAGAGTTAACGTGGATGTGCAGATTTTTAATTTTCATCGCCTCCAAGGTCCTCAAGCACGCCAACACTATTTGAGCGTCATAGATCGGATCGTCTTCGCTGGTAAAAATTTCAAAACCAGCTTGATGAAATTGGCGAGCTCGTCCAGCCTGCGGGCGCTCATAACGAAACATGGGACCAATATAAAAAAGCTTTAGCGGCTGTCCAAGATGGCTTAAGCCATGCTGAATGTAGGCGCGGGCGATACCAGCTGTCCCCTCGGGACGCAACGCTAAACGATCGCCGCCTTTGGTGCTAAGAACGAACATCTGTTTTTGCACTACCTCGCTGGCTTCTCCTAATGGCCGCTCGAACAGATCAGCCGATTCTAAAATCGGCGTGTCGATGCGCTTAAAATTATAAATACCGGCAATTTCATGGGCTTCGTCGCGAATTTTCTGCCAAAAAGGCTGGTCGGCTGGAAGAATGTCGCGCATCCCCTTGGACGCCGTAATTATTCTGGCGGATTTTATTTTTGATTTCACTTTATTGGCCATGCTTGAAAACTTCAAATTGGGTAAATGGGAAAATACGGACTCGGGCTATACCGATTATATCATCAAACTTAGCCGATCCCCAATTACGCGAATCGAAACTAAAAGAACGGTTGTCTCCCAGAACAAAATATTCATCCGGCCCCAAGGCCAGCTCTGTTCTGCCGCTGGTTTTAATTGGAGGAAGATAGTCTTCTTTTAATTCAACATTGTTAATGTAAGCGGCATTGTCCCGAATAGCCACGGTTTCTCCCGGCAAACCAATAATGCGCTTAATAAAAAAAACCGAGCGGTCGTTTGGATAACGAAACACTACCACTTCCCCGCGCTGGGGCTGGCGGAAGCGATAGGTTATTTCGTCTATTAAAAGATAGTCGCCGTCGTTAAAATTCGGCTCCATGCTGGCGCCATTGACTAAAAAAGGCTGAATCAAAAAATTTCTGATTATAAATACCGTAATGAGCGCGACGATAACTATTTCTAACGTCTCGCGCGCCGCTAACCAAAATCTTTTCATATTAATGATAGATAGATTATAAGTAATTAGTTATAATGAATCAAGAAAATCATGATCAAATTAATCATAGGACTTGGAAACCCCGATAAAAAATACGAAAACACTTACCATAACGTCGGTATTCTTTTTATTGATTATTTGAGAGAAAAACATCCAGAGATTCATGAAATTCTACACATTATTAAATCAGAACATTTCATGAATAATTCTGGGAGTTTTGTGATTAAATCAATGAAAAGATATAACGTAAATCCAGAAAAACTACTAATCGTTCACGACGACAGCGATCTGGTAATTGGTAAATTTAAACTGGATTTCGGCCGCGGCGCCGCTGGCCATCATGGGATAGAGAGCATTCAGCAACATCTTAAAACCAATGATTTCTGGCGTTTGCGGATCGGCATTAGACCCACGGATGATAAAATTGAACGAATAAAAGCGGGAGATTTTGTTTTAAAAAAAATCAGCGCCAAGAATAAAGCAATTATAGAAAGAGTTTTCGCAGAAGCCGCTATAAAACTTGAAAGTTCGCCGTAAATGAAACAGTGCCGTCACGATTCGCCGTCAATGACGATAGCGGCATTACTACTTCGGAAAAATTTTTGTCTTCCTCCAGTCGCTTACGGAAGTTAATCGCCTCCGCTTCATTAGTGGCTCGACCAGTTAAAACTACGCTGTTTTTCCCGTTAAAACTGATTTTTTCAACAGTTATTTTTGAACTGGATAAGTTATTGATAATCCGCAACCAGTGGGAAACTGGCTGGATATCTTCGAGCACGGATGAAACACCGTCGACTAGGAAATTAAAGGATAAAGTTTCGTCCTTAAAACGGCGGAACTCAACGGCGGCCTCGCTAGTCATTGGCGAAGAAATTGATCGGAATAAAAATTCCACTCCATATAAAATAAAAATAAATAATACCAACAGCATCGCTAAAGCACTAAGCGCTAAAGTAAAATTTCGGCCCCATTGCCAAATAAACGCCTGTAATTTACCGAAAAAATAATTTACTAATGATGTTTTTTGGAAGAAGTTAACTTCATTGCCGTCTGACGGCCATAAATTCCGTAAAGCCGCTCCGGTTGCCGGCGACCAATTGGAAACTTGCTGAACTTTTACTGAAATCGCCTCGCTAATCTTTGCCTTCAAATCCGGCATTGATCGCGGAGCGAAAACCACTACTGATGATAAAGGGCGACCAAACTTTATCGCGTAAAAATCGAGAATTCTTTTAAAAGCGTCGGTGATATGACTTTCGCCCGTTCCGCCTTCCTGGCTCTGTAAATCTGACCAAGAGATGAAGTGGGAGAAATACGTTTGGCCGAGAAAAGAACCGGCGAACACTAAACCGCCATCTAGAATCGCGGCTACTCCGACCATGCCACTGCTATCACGCGACAATCTGTACGCTAATCTGCTT
>Ga0155039_133_pt1 | contig 8099 bp, 12 predicted proteins | sample RifCSPhighO2_01_FD_106007 | JGI IMG/M metagenome (GOLD analysis project Ga0155039, IMG submission 106007) | Parcubacteria group bacterium RIFCSPHIGHO2_01_FULL_45_26 | reverse complement strand
GTACCCAATGAACTCGCAGAACTTGAGAAGTTGTAAGACCTTTGAGATTAAACTTACAGTGGAAGTTACGGCACATAAGTAAGGTGTACGAAGCGCTCGGGGCGATTACTGATGGCCGTGTGGAGGTGATAGGGAATACAGCCAAAGTGTATTCGTCCTCGCGGAATAAGTTTTATGATGTCGCTTATGACGCAAGCAAGAATGCCTCTCGACCTGACTCAGGGCAGGCAATCATGTCTAATGACAACAGCGCGTATTGGAAGGGAGAACTGGGGTACCCGGCCATGCAAAAGCCCCCAGAAGGGTATTGACGTGATTTGTACAAAATGTACAATATGGGTATGAAAACAATAAGTCTTACAAATGCGCGTAAAAACATCAGTAGTTTAATAGACGAAGTTCGTGAGACTGGCCAAATGTTTGCCATTGGCCGACACGATGCCCTAGAAGTAGTTATGCTTAAATTTCCCCGTGAGTACAATAAACTATTTTCAGACATTGCTAACGTAAATGCCTACTCACAAAGCTTCGATTTTTTAGGGGACGAGCCAGAATTATATTCCTTGTCCGATTTGAAAAAACGCTATGCATAAAGCGGGTACAGTCATTCTTTTACCTTTTCCTTTCACTGATATGTCGGGCTCAAAGATCAGGCCTGCTCTTGTTGTTTCGGGTTCTACCCCGGGCGAAGACATCGTTGTTGTTTTTATTTCCTCTAAACACTCAAATATCGGTAAATACGACATAGTGGTGGAACCAAGTAAGCAAAATGGGCTTAAGGCACCATCGGTAATTAAGTGTGCCAAAATAGCAACACTTGACAAAAAGATAATTCTTGGGGAGCTGGGTAGACTAGATTCAAAAATATTGACGCAAGTGAAGGTAAGATTGACTAAGGTTCTAGAATTGAGACATGACTGAGAAATTAACGGAAGTATTGGCTGTGAAAGGAAACCCCCCTGGTTCTTTATATTCCTATTCAGTGGTACTTTCCAAAAAGGTGAAGGCGGTCTTGAGTCTTGAGTTATCCACTTGACACCCTAAAGATTTACTTTGATTTGGTATAGACTGGTACATAGGTTTATTTATTAACAAGGTCTTTAATTGTATATACAAAAATGAAATCCAGTACTTTGAGGTATGCGGTCGCTATTTTAGCCTGTCTTTCTATAACAGGCATTATCTCCGCCGCTACTACCATTAGCACGAATATAGATACAGGGGGGAATCTCTCGGTTACGGGAGGCACTACCCTTACGGGGGCTGTTGCCGCCACCGGAGCTGTAACTTTGGGTGATGCCGCCACCGATGTTATTCTTTCCACTGGTATTTTCCAAGCCTCCTCAACCGCTCTGTTTGGGGGAGCCGTTACAACTTACGCAAATAGCACTTTCGGTGATGCCGCCACCGATATAAGTCTTTTCACCGGCCGCCTCCACGCCTCGTCCACAGCCTTATTGAGTTTCCCGGTTTCCTTCTACGACAGTCTCACGTTTGCAAGCACCACAGCTACAACTACGGTTTCGTTCACCTCAACGGGCATTAACTTTGATTCCAACACCTTTGTCCTTGACCCTAATTCTAACAGGATAGGCATCTTAACAGCGACCCCAGCTTACTCGTTTGAAGTAAACGGCACCGCAAGCTCATCTAATTTAATCGCAGGTGTGTCGTTGGGTGTTGCCAGCTCATCACCCTCAACCACATTCGGAGTTGCCGGTTCTGGTTACTTCAGCACTGGCCTGGGAGTCGGGATTCTAAACACAACAGCAGGTAGTATTTTGGCCAATGTAAGCGTTGGTGTGGCTTCAAGCTCCCCCTATGTGGCCCTTGGTGTTACAGGCACAACCACATCTTCGGCTGGTATGGTCATTGGTGCTGGAGGTACAGCCTTGAATCAAGTGTTGTCGGGTACTTGTACTTACAACCCGGCCGCAGCTATTACCGGTAGCACAACCTTGAGTACTAACTGCACCAGCGCTACCGGTGTTCGCAATGGCGATAGGGTTTATGTGACCCCCAGAACTCTAGAAACTCACCTTATTATGACTAGCGCCTCATCCACCGCGACTGACGATGTCATTCAGGTTAGCGTGTACAACACTGGGGTAATTGGTGCTATTACTCCAACCTCGGCCACTTGGACTTGGATGGCGATAAGATAAATTCCGCTATGAAAAATCTAAAATTCATAGCAAGCGCGTTTGTTTTGGTTGTCCCCGCGGTTTCTTTCGCTGCTTACAACGACGCCAGTCTTGCCCAAGGGGTGATACTTACAGTTGGGTCGGTTAGCCTAAATGTTACCAGCGCTACACCCTCACTCGTAGCCCAAATTGAAGTAACAAGTACAACTTTAACCGTAAATATGTCGACGGGCTCTACCCTTGAGGTTTTTGCCCCGGGTTTAAACAGGTTGGCCGTTACATCGTCCGCAAACACTTACCGTTCAACCTACGAATGCACAAGTGGTGTATCTAAATTGATACTTGAAAATTTACAAGTTCCCACAGTGAGCGTTACAGTTACTCCCTCAACAAGCGACCTATGCAGTTCATCTTCAAGCGCGGGTAGCGGAGGAGGAGGGGGAGGAGGAGGGGGTGGAGGCGGAGGAGGGTACACCCCAGCACCCATATCGGTAGCCCAAGTTCCAAGCCAGACAACAGCTCTTCCGGTTGCTCCAGTTTATGCGCCTGTCGTTACTAGCGCATATTTATTCACAAGGTCACTGCCTGTCGGCGTCTCCGGTGCGGACGTATCCGAGCTTCAACGAGTGCTTGCTCTTGACCCCACCCTTTATCCCGAGGCAAACGTAAGCGGATTTTATGGCCCAAAGACATCTAGGGCTGTCCAGAAGTTTCAAGAGCGCTATGGAATTTCCGGACCGGGGCGACCTGGTTATGGAGTTTTTGGCCCTGCCACCAGAGCCAAATTTGCCAGTGTCTATGGAGTTCCCAAATATGCTCCAAGTACCCCACCTTCCAGCAATCTGTCTAATCAAGCCGTTGCTGGTGGGTTCACCGTTCTTCTTAAGAAAGGCGTAACGCAGGGACAGGTTAAACTGCTCCAACAAATTTTGAACAGAGACCCGGAAACACAAGTTACTTTAACCGGGCCCGGTTCTCCCGGTAACGAAACCAACTTTTTTGGGTTAATGACAGAGAAAGCTCTGCAAAAATTCCAGGTCAAGTATGGAATTGTTTCCTCCGGCGTTCCCGGCACGACGGGTTTCGGTGTCGTCGGCCCCAAAACGCGCGAAAAATTAAATACCCTTCTGGGTAATTAATTAAGGCAGGTTTGTTGGGTTTTTAAGTTTGCTAAATTCATCAAGTGGCGTTAATCTGTACATATGAGTGTAGAGAAAAGTTTTGGGGGTGAAGAAGAAGCACCAGGAACTCTTTCAAGCGAAGAGGCTCGTGCTCTATGCGCAGAAATCGACGACTCACGGCTCTCTTTTGATGGCCAAAACTTCTTGATTACTGCTAATTCTGGCGTTGAGGATAGGTTTTTACCAGAGAAACTTGTGTCAATACAAGATGCAAGTACCGGGAAGACAGACAAGGTTCCAATTAAAACGGTCCTCAATTCGCGCCTTGATACAATAAGTTAAGTGATGTACAACTGCGTGTTTTGGGGCCCTGACTTTCGCCAGGGCCCTTACGCATCCATCTTCAGTCACGGCCGGCCTCGTTGCCAAGTACTCTCATGCGCACGTTAGCCACAATCAGTGTTGCCACTTCTTCCGTTGACATTTGACGCAACGGTATTGACCAAAAGGCGACCTGCCTATCACCTTGCAAAAGTGCCGCAAAGTAAGCCGCCTGTCCAAGCTTATCCCAGCCCACAGCAAGGGTGAGCCGGTATTCTGCTGTACCAGCGTTTGTCTCGGCGAAGACTCGTAACCCATCTGTAACAAGAGTCTGGAAGTTCTCCGCCTCAAGTTCTGCGGGGCCGGTGATGGTGCCAAGGATGTCTATCTGTGGCCTGCCCGTAGCCAATAAAACAAGCAAGGCGAGTTCGGTCAACATATTCGTGACCCTCCTGCCTTGATTCTATGCTAAAATCAAAGCCATGCAAGCCGACTCAAATTGTATCTTTTGTAAAATTGTAGGTGGCCAAATTCCAAACTATCGTGTCTGGGAGAACGAGAACTTTATAGCCTTTTTAGATATCCGACCCATCTCTGATGGACATACCCTCGTGGTGCCAAAGATGCATGTTGATGAGATTTTTGATTTACCAAACGACATCTATGAAGCTTTGTTTGCCGTCGCCCGAAAGTTATCACCCTCAATAAAGCAGGCAACAAGTTGCGTCAGAGTGGGCATAGCTGTTGAGGGCTTTGGCGTACCACATTCTCATCTACACCTGGTGCCTCTTTTCCACGGCAACGAGCTTGACCCACATCGGGCTCATGAAGTTCCCAAAGAATCCCTTGTGGCTATGCAAACGAAGATAAAAAGCGTCATAAACAGTTAAATTAGGTAACAGCTCACTTGGTGATAATTGAGCCATTCTACCTTTCCACACCTTCTCATTGACCTTTCATGCTGCTTTGCTAGTATGGTGGTGTCGTTCGCAAACCGCCACGCTTCGTGGCGGTTTGTATTATAAGTCCTTTTTTATCTTCATTTTCCAATTATTGATCTCAATCAGATTGATTTTTCCTCTGTTTTCATCAACCAAACTCTTTAGTTTTGTTGATAGTCGTCTCGTGTTTATTCCCAGTTTTCTGATTCCGGCATTGGAGGAAACAATGTACACCCTTGTTCCTTTCTCTAAAACTTTACGAATGAGGTAATCAAAATCACCATCACCGGTGAAGATCAAAAATTCTATGTCTACACCAGCCATTTCCATGGCATCAACAGTTAGATCAACATCACAGTTTGATTTTCTGTTATATCCCATATCTACAACTTCAACATTATCTTTTCCACACTCAACACATTTTATAGAAATTGTCTTGTCTGGTTTTTTGTATGCAAAGACAGTTTTGCTTTTTACGATACAGCCATTCTTTGACAATGAATCAAATTCCCTTGCAGTCTCGGTATCTCCTTCGTCAATACCGGAATAAAAGAAAACTTTTTCACAATTCCATTCTTCTTTCAAATACATGCAAAGTTTGTGCCAATCAATAATGAAACCAAGTAATTTTTGAGTGGTAGTTGCTGTATTCTGAACATCTATAAAGGCGAATCGTTTTATTTTTGGTGCAGACATGGTGTTGTTATTTTTAGTATTGTAGCACAAAAAATCACTTGACCACTTGACGCTTTGAGTCTATTATACCCAACTAGAAAGCTCGCCCGTTTTGGCATAATCCGCGAGCTAGGAGCCAGGCGATGAGACAGACCAGAGACGGAGGGGTTGAGTTACTCGAGTATTCACAGGGAGGGGGACCTCCGGTGCGGAGCGCTCCCGTGATGAGAAGTAGGGGGCAATTGTCCCTCGATCCGCTACTTCGATGGTCGCGAGGGATTCCTCTGCCAGAGGGACAGTTTCCTCCGGGGACAAGCCCAAACGCAGTCATGGGTCGTGAAGTTGACTGCGGTACGTAGGGCGGTGTGGTGGGCGAGGAAAGCGCAAGCAAACCTCGTCCCACCCCCGCCCTTCAGTAATATGAGGTTTGTGTCGTAATTGTGTGGACTTGCATTTTAGCGAGAGGGGAGTAGTTTAGATACATGAGACATATAAAGAATTACATAAAAATTGGAGTTATTTTAACTCTAGCGTTAAGTCCAACAGCAACTTTTGCCCAGTATTATTACGCCCAAGACAACTCCTATCAAATTGCCCAGATTCAGGCGCAGATAGACGCATTGCGAGCGCAACTCGCGAGTTCCGGGTACAACTACAACTACGGCACAAACTACGCTTACCCATACAATTATAATTATGGCTATACAGGCAATGTTCTTGGCGCGTCTTACTTACCCTCATGTAATTTTACCGCAGATCTCTATCTAGGTATGACCCACCCACAGGTGGCGGAATTAAACCGCCATCTTGGTTCAGGTTACAGCTCTTACTTTGACCAAGCCACTTACAACGCAGTGGTTAATTTCCAAAATCAGTATGCTGGCGAAGTGCTGGCCCCAGCCGGTATATCTTACCCCACTGGTGTTGTCGGCGCTTTCACTCGCGCCAAGCTCAATTCTTTGTGCAATGGCATCTATGTCAACAACTCAAGTTATGGATATTCTGGGTATGGCGGTAACGTGCTTGGCGCTTCCACATATAACCCATATAGCTACAACAATAATTACGGCACAAACTATACTTATCCTTACAGCTATAATTATACTGGTGGCATGTACTACGGTGGTGTTCCAACATTAAACCTCTATGTTTCCAACCAAAATGTTAACTATAACAATGACGTTGTTACTTTGAACTGGAACAGCACCGGTGTGAGCTCTTGCAACGCTTCTGGTGGCTGGACCGGAACAAAAAACCCAAATGGTACGGAGTCGCGCTCTAACATTGGTTACGCCACAAATTTCACTCTCACTTGCTACGGGTCTGGTGGCACGCCAGTTGTGCGTAGCGTAACCGCAACCCCGCTTAGTGGTGGCACTAGTGGTACGCCCGTTATCAATTTTTACGCCAATCCTGTAAATGTGTATACAGGCGGCAGTACCACATTATATTGGACTGTTACCAATGCCAACGCTTGTTCGGCAAGCGGTTCGTGGAGCGGTTCCAAGGGTACAAGTGGCAACGAGAGCGTCGGCAACATCACCAATACCCGTACCTACACACTTACCTGCACTAGCTCTAGCAATCAGAGCACCGCGCAAGGTGTTACCGTTGGCGTACTATAACTTGGGGTTCAGATCCCCATGCTCCTACATGTTAAAACCTGCGAGCATGTTAGACCTCTGAGGTCTAACATGGATAACTCAAATCTATGCCCGAACTCGCGCATCGCCTAATTCAATTTGCCCTGCTACAATAGGCGCATGCATCAGTATGATTTCGTGGCGGTGGGGGATATTGTTACCGATGCTTTCATTCGACTATCGGTTGCAGAGGAACATGTTGACCACGAAACGCGCAAACTTTGTGTGCCTTTTGCCACCAAAATTCCCTACGAGTCTGTTACGGAGATATCGGCCGTGGGTAACTCTGCCAACGCGGCTGTGTCAGCCTCGCGATTAGGCCTTTCTTCAGCTCTTGTCTCTAACCAAGGTGATGATGAGGTCGGTAGGAAACAGAGAGAAGTCTTGCGTGCAGAGAATGTTGACGACGAGTTTGTGCAGGACCACTTAGGAATGAAGAGCAATTATCACTACGTGCTTTGGTACAAGGACGAGCGGACGATTCTTGTTAAGCACGAGAATTACTCGTACTCAATGCCAGACATTGGCTCACCCAAGTGGCTCTACTTGAGCTCTCTCGGCCCCAAGTCTCTAGGATTTCACAAAACTCTTGAATTGTATCTAGTAAATCACAAATCAGTGAATTTAGCTTTTCAGCCCGGCACATTCCAAATCAAGTTGGGTATGCAATTAGCCGAGTTTTACAAGCGGGCCAAAATCTTCTTCTGCAATACGGAGGAGGCTCGAGAGATTCTTGGCGTGAACGAGAAGGACGCTGTGAATTTAATGAAGGGTTTGCGCAACCTTGGGCCAGAAACTGTGTGCGTAACCGATGGCCCCAAGGGTGCTTATGCTCTAGATGGCAAGACAAACGAGGCCTATTTCATGCCACCATACCCAGACGATGCCCCACCTTACGACCGCACCGGCGCGGGAGACGCCTTCGCCTCAACTTTTACTACAGCAATTGCTTTAGGTAAAAGCGTGAGAGAGGCGCTTAGGTGGGCTCCAATCAACTCCATGAGTGTTGTCAAATATGTTGGCGCTCGCGAAGGTTTGCTCTCGCGCGAAAGTCTGGAGAAGCACTTGGCCGATGCCCCCGCAAATTACAAAGCCAAGATGTTGTAGAAATGCGCCGACTGTTTTTGTTTGTCTTGCTCACCGCACTTCTGCCGACTGGCTGGGTCGGGGCGGTGTCACCTGATTGCATCAGTACAACCACAATTGCTGGGACCTTCTTCCAAAACTATGAACAGATTGAGTATTCAAGCTCAA
>Ga0155039_112_pt1 | contig 12931 bp, 14 predicted proteins | sample RifCSPhighO2_01_FD_106007 | JGI IMG/M metagenome (GOLD analysis project Ga0155039, IMG submission 106007) | Parcubacteria group bacterium RIFCSPHIGHO2_01_FULL_45_26 | reverse complement strand
GCTCATTGTTATATTGGTTGCTCTGGCCACATCGGCTTTTACATTTTTAGGAGGACTTTTTGCTTTGCGCTTTAAGGACAAGTTACATTTAATTCTAGGTTTTAGCGCCGGAGCAGTTATTGGGGTAGCCTTCTTTGACCTCTTGCCCGAAGCCATTAACCTAGCTAGTAAATCCCACAGCATAGAACTTATCGTGTCGGTTGTTGCGCTTGGTTTCGCTATTTACATGCTTCTTGACCGGACGGTTAATTTGCATTTTCAGACGGACGAACAAGATGGACACAAGGGGCATTTGGGTGCAGGGAGCTTCTCAACTCACAGTTTTCTTGATGGAGTAGCCATCGGGCTTTCCTTCAAAGTCTCATTCGCAATCGGAGCCGTTGTGTCTATTGCTGTATTGGTACACGATTTTTCGGACGGTATAAACACCGTAAATATGATTCTAAAAAATGGCGGTTCCAAAGGCTCTGCCATCAAATGGCTTTTTGCTGATGCCCTCGCCCCGTTTATTGGAGTACTATCTTCATTTTTCTTCACAGTTTCGGAGAAATCACTCGGGCTTATTCTGGCAGTTTTCTGCGGTTTCTTTCTCTACATCGGAGCAAGCGATCTCCTACCCGAGAGTCATCACAATCACCCAACTAAATGGACAACCTTAATGACCATCGTAGGCATGCTTGTTCTTTACATAGCAATGAGATTGGCAAGTTGATTGAACTAATCCCCAAATTATTGTCCAAAAAGAGAGTAGGGATTTCCGATAAAAACACCGAAAATTGTTGCCACTAAATAATCAAGGGGCGACAAGTAGCTGGTAGGTTCACTAGGACTAATTTCCCGATACTCTTGGTATTGTTGCTCATATTGCTGACGGTATTCCTCTTCGTAAGGTTCGGGGGCATTAACACCAGATTCATTCGCGGGCTCTCCTTGTGGAAGCACATTACTTGGAACAATATCAGTTCTCATCATATCTCCTTGGTTGGGTACTATCGTCTGGGTTTGGCCGAAGCACTCCTTCACCGATGTTTCCATAGAGTTGACATCTATTTCAGTACCACCTGTTTTGATTTTTACGCACTCGGCCACCTCTGGTGGGAGCCTGCGTAGTAAATCATCCGCGGAAGGCGCACTAAATTTAACTTGCCCGTCTTCTGTATCTTCATGATTGCCACTTTGTGAGTCGGGCGGGAATTGGTTTTCCCGGAAACACTGACTCATCTTTTCGCCAAGTGATGGACCAGGCATAAAGTTACCCGAGAGCGCCTGCTCTGTAGCCTCCGGACCTAAAACTCTCTCTATACAAGTTTTCACTTCTGGCGAAGCCTCGGACAAACCCTGTCTTATACTAGATGCTCCCTCTTTAATACGACCCAACTCCTCCACGGACATAAGTCTATGTTCACTCGCGAATTCAAAACAAACCTCCTGATTAATTGGATTGTTGCAAAAAACATCACAAACCTCTCTACTTTGACAATCTCCCGGCCCTTTGCCGCCGGTCTTGCGGGCCATCGTTGCTTCCTCCGGGGAAATAAAACCCATTTGCTCTCCAAACCCAATACATTCTTCAAAGTGTTGCCCGCCCATACAATAACTCTCGCAGGTCTCTTTGGAGGTGCAACCACCGGGAGTTTTGCCCTCTCTCATAAGCGTCATAACCAGACGCAACTTTTCTGGCGATAAATTTTCTCCTGTGTGCCCGTCTTCCATGACAATATTTGCCTTTTCGGCAAAGAGGATGCATTCCTCCATGTGCTCCAAACTTGAGCAATATGTCTCACAACCGTCTTTTGAGCTACAGTTTCCCGGCATTTGGCCGCCCTGCTTTAAGTAAGCCTGAATCTTGCGTCCCTCCTCAACCTCTTTGCCTTTATGGCCATGCATCTCCGCAAAGTTAATACATTCATCTAAATGGGACATGTCAGCGCAATAAGCCTCACAGGAGGCAGGCGAATTGCAAGCACCTGGGCCTCCAGTACTCATAACAATCTTACCGAAACTGCGGGCCCGGGAAACATCCTCTTTGCTCATGAGACCATTTTTTTCTGCAAACGATACGCAGGCTTCTATGTGTTCCGGACTCTCGCAATATTGAAAGCACGCCTCCTTGGTATCACAACCCCCAAGCTCTACTACGGGGAAGCTAATATCCACCTCTGCCGCTCTCATTTGCAATCCCGCAAACAACACTATTCCAGCAAATATGTAGTATTTCATAGGGTTATTCAAAGGGATTTTTGTAAAAATCTTTCCCTGGATTTGGAGTTGGGGAAGGCGCAGGTACCGCTTGTTGTCCAGCGCTTCCTGATTCCTTGTAAAGTTCGCCTCCGAGACCTTCCTCTTTAGTTGTTGTTGCAAGGTAATTTACTGGCGCAATTTGCTCACTTGATTGAGTTTTGTATATCAACCAAACCAAAAGACCCAGAACAATAATAACTCCAATGCCTACTACAACTTGCCACTTCATTGACTTTTCCATTAGCACAATTGTAGCAATAGTCAGAGGTACTAGCATAGACTGTTTATACACAATCCTATCCTCAACTTGAACCTACATTGAACTATTTTATTTGAACAAATTAGCAAATTTTAAGGGCCGCAGGCTTACCATACCTGCGGCCCAATGGGCCTAGCCACACGACTATAACGTTGATGCGACAAGTGCGACAAAGGCTACCCAAACCAACACCCACCTTGTGGCTAGGCTCGGCCCTCCTGTCGCATCTCGCACCCTGAAGATTTGCATCCACTTTCGGCCCGCTTCAACTATATCCACGATGGCGATGCTCGCCCAAAACTCACGCACCTGACGGCTGAAAAGCACACCATGACCCTCAAGCTCGTTTGACATGGGTTCTCCCTCCGGCTACACATTAATACTGGCAAAATAAAAGTCAATGCAAAATTTTAACGACTGTGCTAATATCGGCTCTATGAGAGCTTTGTTTGGGTCAAAGTTGTTTTGGGGCTTTATTGCAATCTTTGTGCTTGCCGGAGGCATTGCAATTAAAATGCGAAATGGCGCAGATAAAACGCTGGATACTTATGTAGTAGCCAAAGGCGATATTCGCTCCGAAGTTTCACTTTCCGGCCGGGTTAAGCCCATTACAGAAATGAACTTAGCCTTCCTCTCAAGTGGACGAGTGTCGTGGTTGGGGGTCAAGGTGGGCGATAGGGTGAACAAGGGCCAAGCCCTAGCTTCACTTGAGCACGCCACGCTTTCGGCTCAACTTGAACAAGCCAAAGCTTCACTTCTGATTGAAAACTCAACCTTTGATTCAATGAAGGCTGGTAGCAGGCCAGAAGATGTTGAAATAGCTCGCATCAAGCTTGATAATGCAAAGCAAACTTTAGCCAACAAGGAAGTGCTTCTGCGCGACGCAGTGTCCACGACATATATTAAGTCAGAGAACGCTATTTACAACTATGTTGACCAATTTTACAACAATCCCAATTCATACAATGCCCAACTCTCCATAACCGTAACGAGCGACTATGAGTCAAAACTTGAGTCGGACCGACCAATCATTGAGGATGTTCTGCGCAACTGGCAAGCCAAGGTGAGCGTTAAACAAAGTGTGGAAGTGGAAGCAAGCGAGGCTCGTTTGGCGCTCTCTTCCTTGCGGGAGTTTAGCTCACTACTTGCTAGGGCGGTCAATGCCATGACTCCATCGGCAACTCTTTCGGCCACCACTCTTGCTGGTTATAAAACAGATGTTTCCACCGTAAGGAACACTCTTGAGACGGAACTCGCCAATGTTACGAATGCTATCCAAGTATGGGTGGACTCACGTTCCAACTCCGTGCTTTTGGAGGAGCAATACAATTTAACCAAGGCTCCGGCGCGGAGAGAAGACCTTGTTGCCGAAGAAGCCCGTGTGGCCAGAGCCGAGGCCGAAGTCTCACGTTTGCAATCAGAAATTTACAGAGCTTCTATCTTTGCGCCAGTGTCGGGGTTGATAGCTAAACAAGATTTTGAAGTCGGTGAGATTGCCGGACCCACTGATGTCAAAATCCGGGTTATCTCTGATAGGGCCCTCTCAATAGAAGTAAATGTGGCTGAAGCAGATGTAGTAGCAGTCAAACTTGGTCAGGAGGTAGAGGTTACCACAGACGCTTATCCAAACAATGTTGTCTTCAAGGCAATCGTTACCGAGCTTGACCCTGCGGAAACGATAGTTGACGGTGTTTCTACCTACAAGACTCGCATTAGCTTTACTGACGAAGATGGGCGTCTAAAGCCGGGCATGACAGCCAACGTAATTATTGTAACAGCCAGTAAGCAAGATGCACTGGTTGTCCCTAGCCGTTTTGTTATTGACAGAAATGGCAAGCAAGGCGTGTACGTAGAGAAATCTAGTGGTACCAGTGAGTACAAGGTAGTTGAAACGGGTTTGCGAGGCAGTGATGGCAACATTGAGATTCTCTTTGGTGTGTCCGAGGGGGATGTCCTTGTGTTTAGTAAATCATGAACATTATTGAAACAAGCAATGTTGGAAAATTCTACTTTGATACTATTCCGCCCACAGTTGCCATTGAGAAAGTTAACTTAAGTATCAAACAAGGAGAGTTCGTGTCTATCATGGGTCCCTCGGGCTCTGGCAAATCTACACTTTTACATATTCTTGGACTTTTAGACAGGCCCACAGAAGGGGACTACAAGTTTTTTTCCAAACAAGTCGCAGGTCAAAGTAGTAATGAGCTTGCCAATCTGCGGAACGAAAAAATCGGATTTGTTTTCCAATCATTCAACCTCTTGCCGCGCACAAACGTGCTTGACAATGTCCTCCTGCCTCTGACGTACTCAAAAGTTCCAGAGGGTGATTGGTTACCAAGAGCAAGGGCTGTAATAGAGGCCGTGGGTTTATCACACCGACTCTTGCACGAAACCTCCGAACTCTCCGGGGGTGAGAAGCAACGTACAGCCATTGCAAGAGCTCTGGTTACCGAACCGCAGATTATCTTTGCCGATGAACCTACCGGAAATCTAGATTCTAAATCTGGGGCGACCGTACTTCGGCTCTTTACCCGTTTTTATGCCGAGGGCAAAACGGTTATACTCATTACCCACGATGAAAAGATTGCCCGCTTTGCCAAAAGGATTATTCGAGTTCACGATGGGCGTGTTGTAAATGACGAAGAACTATCATGAACTTGCGTTTTACATACAAGACTGCGCTTAACGCGCTAAAGAGAAACACTTCGCGCTCCGTCCTAACAATTCTGGGTATTGTCATTGGCATCACATCTATCATCTTGGTTACAGCATCAGGCTCCGGCGCAGAAAAGTTAATATCAAACGAGCTTGGTGGCCTAGGCGCAGAGACTGTAAATGTTGTTCCCGGTAAGGACCCTAAGGGGCCTAGCGATTTTACCAGTGTTTTTTTTGCAGACTCACTTAAGCAAAGAGAGTTTGAGGCCCTTTCAAAGAAAAGTAATGTCCCCGATGCCAGCGATATTGCTCCGGAGGTGTTTGTGTCTGGCACAGTCGCTTATAGAGGGCAAACTTTTGGGGCAACCATTCTTGGCTTTAGTGCTAATTTTATGTTTAAGAATCTTGGCTTGAGAATTGCTGAAGGCATCTTGTTTGATGAGCGAGACATCAGTGCCAAGGCCCGAGTTGCCGTACTTGGGTCAAGGGCCAAACAAGAACTTTTTGGGGATGAGACAGCAGTGGGTAAGTACATTTCAATTAAGGCTCAAAAGTTTAGGGTTGTGGCAACAGTGACCCCAAAAGGTACAGTCTCTTTAATTCCGGTAGATGACCTTGTTGTCGTGCCATACACAACGGCCCAATACTACCTAACCGGTACGAAGCATTACAACCAAATCTTGATGCGAGCCGGTGCGCCGGAACAGGTGAACCGCATGAAAGCAGATATAGAGAGGACTCTTCGGGATTTGCATAAGATAGATGACCCTGCCGATGATGATTTCCATATCCATACTCAGCAAGGGATGGTGGAGCAGGTGGCGACAATTATCAACGTCTTCACTATGTTTTTGTCCTTTGTTGTAGCTATCGCGCTTTTGGTTGGCGGTATCGGAGTCATGAACATTATGCTCGTTTCTGTAACGGAACGCACTCGCGAGATAGGTTTGCGCAAAGCCTTGGGTGCCACCGACCGAGATATTCTCACACAATTCTTACTAGAAGCGGTAATATTATCCGGCCTCGGAGGTTTGATTGGAGTTCTCCTAGGCACAGTCTTATCTGTTCTCGTGTCAATCGCGGTACGGGTCTTTTTTAACCTAGGCTGGCTCTTCTCCTTCCCTTGGACAGGCGCAATCCTTGGTGTTTTAGTTTCTGGTTTGGTGGGTATAATCTTCGGTATTTACCCGGCTCGCAAAGCCTCGCAGAAAAGTCCAATAGAAGCTCTTAGGTACGAGTAAAATAATTGAAACATGAAATCGCTAGGCGTAGTCCTCTTTGCTTTAACCATCATAGTCGGAACATATTTGAGTTTGACCGGGGACTATTTTTACACTACGGAAACTAAAGAATTGGGCAGTAAAGAAAATAAAGCGAGCAGTGTCTTGTTTCTTGGGGACATGATGTTTGACAGGGCCATTCGCCAAATTGCCGAGGATAAGGGCTACTCGCATCTGTTTTCGTGTGCCAAAGATATTTTATTGGAACAGACAGCGGTGGTGGCTAACCTAGAGGGCCCAATTACGGATAATGAGTCCGTAAGTAAGGGCACGAAGCCGGGGAATACCGACAACTTTCAATTTACTTTTGAGCCCAAAATAACAGATACTCTGGTTCTGTCAAACATCGGCTATGTGAATATTGGCAATAATCATATACTCAATTTCGGCCAAGGGGGATTAAAAGAGACAAAAAAATATTTGGATAAAGTTGGAATAAAATATTTCGGCTCGCCCGGCTTTAGTGAAGCGGGTGAGCCGCTTCTTGCCACCAGCTCTGTGGCCCACGTGCCGGTCGATACTCGGGAACTCGCCCTTGTCAATTACAACCAGTTCTGGTATCCCGACGCCACAACTACAACTGGTCTAATTGAGAGGGAAAAAAGTGAAGGTCGCTTTGTGGTTGTGTATGCTCACTGGGGGGAGGAGTATGCAACGACCAGTAACAGCATCCAGCAAGAATTAGCACATAGGTTTGTAGAGTCAGGCGCGGACGCCGTAATCGGTTCTCATCCGCATGTGGTTCAAGAAGTGGAGGAATACTTAGGCCGTCCCATTTTCTATTCTCTCGGTAACTTTATTTTTGACCAATGGTGGAACAATGAAGTGCGCACTGGCCTTGGAGTGCGCATGACATTTGAACCGAACGAGCCCAAACCGAAGTTTGACACCATCCGCTTTGTCCTCAACAAAAACGGCACCACCTGTCCAGTATTGGGTGAGGATGGTAATAACAAAATCTCGTGAGCTTGACAGATATGTCCCATAGTGTATATTACTCTCGGTTCTGGCTATGCCAGTGCGTGGCGAATGGGGTAAATCGACCCCTCGCTACTGCGCGCAGGAGCGCCACTCTGGAGGTTCGACTCCAACCGAGCCGACCCTTTTTAAAACTGACGTAACCTGCTGTGAACCTGAGACCGGTAACCTGCTACTCCTAAGCAGGCCCGGTCTCTTTCCATTTTATGTTATATTCAGGCCATGAATTTTAAACTAAAGGCTCAGTGGGCACCGGCTGGGGACCAGCCCAGCGCAATCGCCAAACTTTGCAGAGGTCTAGCCTCGGCAAAAAAACACCTGACACTTTTGGGAGTTACGGGGTCGGGAAAAACTTTTACAATCGCCAATGTCATTGCGCAGATAGAGAAACCAACGCTCGTGATTGCCCACAACAAGACTCTGGCCGCCCAGTTGGCGCAAGAGTACAAAGAATTCTTCCCCGAGAATGCCGTCCACTACTTTGTTTCTTACTACGACTACTACCAACCGGAGGCCTACATGCCAATTACCGATACATATATAGAGAAGGACGCGAGTATCAATCAAGAGATAGAAAGATTACGCCATGCCAGCACTCAAGCCTTGCTCACGCGCAAAGATGTCATTATAGTGGCCAGCGTTTCGTGTATATACGGTCTCGGCTCGCCGGGCGAATATGAGAAGGTTAATTTGCGCTTGGATGTTGGCAAAACTTTCTCGCGCCAAGTGCTGGCTCGCAAGCTCGTGAACATATTTTACGAGCGCACAAACGCAGATTTGTCGCCCGGCCAATTCCGCGCAGTAGGCAACACCGTAGAAGTGATGCCCGCGTCGGAATCTCTTGTGTACCAAATATTTTTTGACGGGGACAAGATAGAACAAATTGAGAATTTGGACCCAGTCTCTCGCAGAATAATCAAGACTCCAGAAAGCATCTTCATTTTCCCAGCCAAGCACTTTATCACAGATAAGAATACTCAAAAGCGAGCCCTCGTCTCAATAAAGACCGAGCTTAACACACAACTCAAAAGGTTTGAGAAAGAGGGCAAGTTGTTGGAAGCAGAGCGTATCAAGCGTCGGACAAACTATGATTTGGCTATGATAAAGGAAGTGGGCTATTGCTCTGGCATCGAGAACTATTCGCGCCACCTATCTGACCGTGAGGCTGGCTCTGCTCCGGACACACTTTTGTCATATTTTGGTGATGATTTCCTCACCGTCATAGATGAGTCGCACGTAACCGTCTCGCAGATACGGGGAATGTTTGCTGGAGACGAATCACGCAAAAAGGTGCTGATAGAGCATGGATTTAGATTACCAAGCGCTCTAGATAATCGACCCCTTAGGTTCACTGAGTTTGAAGAGCGTGTGGGGCAAGTTATTTATACTTCTGCCACGCCCGGCGATTACGAATTGGGGAAAGGAAATATAGTAGAGCAGGTAATTAGGCCCACAGGGCTTATAGACCCCACACTAGATATTCGACCAATAAGAGTTTCGGGTAAATACCAGGGCCAAGTTCAGGATTTAATCAATGAAAGTGAAAATGCTGTTAGAAAGGGAGAACGGGTGATTGTCACCACGCTTACCAAAAAGATGGCCGAGGACCTCTCAGAATTCCTTAAGGGGCGCAAACTAAAAGCAGAATATCTACACAGCGAGATTAAAACACTTGAGCGTATAAAGATTTTGCGCGAGTTTAGGCAAGGTAAGTTTGACGTGCTGGTGGGAGTGAATCTCCTGCGTGAAGGGCTGGATTTACCGGAAGTGGCTCTTATTGGAATTCTTGATGCCGACAAAGAAGGCTTTCTGCGCAGTGAGACAAGTTTGATACAAACGATTGGCCGAGCGGCTCGCAATGTGAATGGTAGAGTGATTTTGTACGCGGATATCATAACTGGCTCGATGAAGGCGGCCATAAGCGAGACTGAACGCCGAAGAACCACGCAACTTGCGTATAACAAAAAGCACGGCATCACTCCCAAGAGCATCGCAAAAGAAATCAAAGATATTATGGAAGGTGTGGAGAATGAGCGCGAAAAAATTGCTCGCACAGAGGTTGCTCTTGCGGGCCAACTTAGCTACAAAGAGCGAATGAAGCTTGCAAAACACAAGGAGCGCGAGATGAACGCGGCTGTGCGCGAACTTGATTTTGAAACCGCCGCCATTCTCCGTGACGAAATCAAACTTTTGCAATCCCACGCTTAGCCTGAATTTACAACTGTTCTACATCTTTCGTTGCTTCCTCTGCGCTAGCATCATAAGCCAAAACACCGGGTAATTCTACTATCTCGGCAATCCACCGCCCATCGGTCTCCCGCTCTGTTTCGATTGTATAATTTCGTTCATTCAACATGGCTTTATGGTATCACAAACGAGATCATGTCGCCATCCTTACTTCCTTTAAATTTGCTATCATTGTGAGGCATCCGCAGACCAAGATTGTTAAACATAATCTATGCAAACTATACAAAATATCACCAAGCTATATCCAGATATCGAAATAAACGACATGGGGGGACCAGATACCTATCGCGAAGGTTTGCCTGTGGTTGAGCGGGATCCGGTGGCGGTGATCATCAAGCATCCGAGCGAGAACGCATATTTAATCGCCAAGTGGAAGGGCATAACTTGGAACGGTTTTCTCACCGGTGGGATTGAAGAGGGGGATTCGCTCGAGGAAACGGTCAAAAAAGAAATTCATGAAGAGACAGGGTACAGAAATGTTTTCAAAATTACTCCTATTGATTTTGTTTCTCACGCGCTCTTTTACCACGTAGGTAAGAATGTAAATCGCTTGGCTCACTACCACCTTGTCATGGCCGAGCTTGCTGATCTGGAGAGGGACGAAGTTTCCGAGCAAGAAAGTAAGATTGCCGACTTTGTGTGGGTGCCACAGTCCGTGGTTACCAGTCTGGTGACCACTAAAGCCATGAAGTTACTTTGGGAGTTTTACGCTGGGGGCAAACAGGACTAGTATGAAGTGGAAGTTACCGCACATAAGTAAGGTGTATGAGGCGCTGGGAGCGATTGCTGACCACCGATTGGAGTTACTTAGCCGCCGAGCCGCTAAGTTGGGAGTCATGGAGGCCCGAGTGTATTCGTCCTCGCGGAATAAGTTTTATGATGTCGCTTATGATGCAAGCAAGAATGCCCTTCGACCCGGCTCAAGGCAAGCAATCATGTCTAATGACAACAGTGCGTATTGGAAGGGAGAATTGGGGTACCCGGCCATTGCCCTGCTCATGCAGCTTGGAGTTTTGCCATTTGATAGCAAGATAGCCGAGAGTTTGAAGAGCATTGCCTGGAAGGACATAAACCAAAAACACAAGAATGATTTTGACAAGACAGGCTTGGAAGTTGAAGGGATTGCCGAAGCCCACGGTTGTCCCAAAGAAAAATTGCAAAAGTTTAGTAATGAAGTTTTGACCAAAATCGAAAAGCTGGCTTTAGTTTCTCTTGGTCCCAAGCAAAAGCCCCCAGCCGGGTATTAGGTCCGGATTGACTTTGACGAGAGATAGGATATGATATCATCATATTAAATTATCATATAACTAATCAACCAACATGAGCACTTTATCTGTCCCAATCCCGGCCCAGCTAGAGATATTTATTAATAATATGGTTAGAAATGGCGATGCGGCTAATAAAGCCGACGTTGTCAGAAAAGCACTGTATCTTTTGGAGCAAGAAGAGGCCATACGAGTCGTACTAGAATCAGAACGCGAACCTGTCTTGCGTGGTAATCTACGTGACCTGATGGAAAAGATTAAATAGGGTGTATGTTCCATGTTCACTTCAAACCAACCTTTGTTCGACAATTCAAGAAACTTGAGTCACGTTTGCAGGATGAAGCAGAGGAGAAAATTGAGCTATTGAAGAACGCGAAGAACCACGGCTTGCTCAAGGTCCACAAACTGCACGGACCCCTTAAAAGTTACTTCAGTTTCTCGGTCAATTTCAGAACCCGTATCGTGTTCTACCATCTTTCAAAAAATGAGATAGTCCTGGTTTCAATCGGCGACCACGATACATATGACACCTAAAACGTATGGTTAGGTGGATATTTAAATTGACGCAAGTGAAGGCAAGATTGGCTAAGGTTCTAGGATTGAGACTTACTTTTGGGGCGAATCTGGACATATATTAGCACGGTATTGTAACTATGTCAAGTTGTGTAGAATTTGCAGTGACGTATAATACTGACATAATTAATAAACACACTCAAATAATATGAAGAAAGAACATTGGCTGTACCTGGTTATCGCGATTCTGGCAATTTGGATTATTGCTTCGTACATGTCTCAATCTAGGGTGAGCCCCGTTTTAGAAGATACAGAGATTGCTGGAGAAGAGGGGAATTTTAAGGAGATTGGTATGCCAATTCAGGGGCTAGAAGGTAATACTGTTAGCGAAATCGTAATTAAGGCCGGAGCATCTGCCGGTCCCAATAAAGGGACCGTTGTAAGTACGGCCACTCCAAGTTTGGCCAAGTTGAACGTGTTGGACCAGCTTGCTGGCTCAATGGTTTCAGTAGGTGTAGTTGAGATGCCCGTTAATGGTTGGGTGGTTGTACACGAGGAGCGCGATGGCGGACCCGGTAATATATTGGGAGCGCAGAGATTTGACGCAGGCTCATATACTGGTGGTCAGGTAGAGCTCTTGAGGACAACAACGATTGGTGGTAAATATTATGTAATGTTACATTCGGATAACGGCGACAAGCTCTTTGACCACAAATTGGATTTGCCACTTGGTTCTGAAAGTGGCACTGTAGTCGCGGCCTTTGTTGCAAAGTAACTTATTTTACAGTAAAGAAAGTGGAGGATTTCCTTAAGCAAGTTAGGGCTACCAGTGGAGGCGAGCCGGAGTTTGTCCAGGCCGTGGATGAGTTCGTGCAATCTGTTTGGCTCACTTACCAGTCGGAGCCAAGATACAAGAAGGCTAGAATTCTTGAGCGACTTGTAGTGCCAGACAGGACCATTGGCTTTAAGGTACTCTGGGAGAACGATAAGTATGAGTTACAGATAAACAAAGGCTATCGAGTCCAATTCTCTAACATCCTCGGGCCGTATAAGGGTGGTTTGCGCTTCCATCCATCTGTAAATTTATCAATCCTCAAGTTTTTAGGTTTTGAACAGATATTCAAGAATGCCCTCACGGGCTTGCCACTTGGTGGCGGCAAGGGTGGTTCTGACTTTGACCCCAAGGGTAAGAGCGAGGCTGAAGTTGAGAGATTTTGTCGTGCCTTTATGGCCAAACTTGCCCCATACATCGGATACAATCTTGATGTGCCCGCAGGAGATATTGGCGTTGGTGGGCGAGAAATTAAGTACATGCTGGACGAATACTTCTCTATTTCCAAGAACCCACTTGCCCACGCCACCCTTACGGGCAAGGCCGTGGCCGATAAAGGTAGTAACATTCGCACTGAAGCCACCGGGTATGGCCTTTTATATTTCGTGGGCGAAATGTTAAATGCTAAAGGCAAGTCTATTGCGGGCAAAAGGGTGCTAGT
>Ga0155039_103_pt1 | contig 12954 bp, 15 predicted proteins | sample RifCSPhighO2_01_FD_106007 | JGI IMG/M metagenome (GOLD analysis project Ga0155039, IMG submission 106007) | Parcubacteria group bacterium RIFCSPHIGHO2_01_FULL_45_26 | reverse complement strand
ATAAAAAATTTTACAATCCAAATTTTGCCGGGACTGTTACTGTTCGCATGGATGGTATTGGGGGTACGAATGACGAGAACGGCAAGAATGAGCTATTGGTGTTGGTGGAAAGTCGCGACAAAACTAGCATGTTGGACAATACAAAACTTGAAGCATTACTTGCGAATGTAGCAGAAAGCGTGTTGGATGAAAGGAGCAAGAGTGCAAATTGTCATGTGCTTGGCCCGCTACCAGACCCGGAGTGTACCCCCGGGGCGATATTCCCGAATGCCACCATAGCCGAGATTTGCGTGAGTGGTTACTCCAAGCGCGTACGCAACGTTTCCACAAGTCTCAAAAAGCGCGTGTACGCGCAATATGGAATCCAATACCCGCAGAAAACGGGCACTTACGAAACTGACCATCTCATCCCGCTGGCCATCGGAGGTAACAACGATATTGCAAATTTGTTTCCAGAAGCGGCCGAGCCAAAACCGGGATTTAAAGAGAAGGATGTTGTGGAAGTATTTTTACAACAAGAAGTATGCGCCGGCAGGGCCGACCTAGCCACGGCCCAAAAACAAATCGCTACCGATTGGTTGGCTGTCTATGAAGTCCTAACGCCGGAACAAATCTCGGCAATAAGAACTAAATACTCAAACTGGTCGAACTAAGAGTTGCTTGTCACCCTTCAAGCATTTAGCGCAGATACGCATGCGATTACCATTATTAAGTTTAGCCCAGACTAAATTGGGTTTGCGACGTTGCATGCCACTCGGATTGTATTTGGTTGCGCGCGTGCGGTTGGAGTAACCCCCAACCATAATTGACCCTTTATCACAAATTGGACAAGCCTTCATAACGTTGCGATACTAACACGATGGAAGTTATATTACAAATCGTGATACTCATTATGTCGGCGGTGCTACATGAGGTGGCCCACGGCTATGTGGCGCTGGCTTTAGGAGACCCTACTGCCAAGCTTGAGGGACGCTTGACGCTTAACCCGCTCAAGCACTTAGACCCCTTTGGTTCTGTGCTCTTGCCGCTCCTTATGTATATTTCCACTGCGGGCGCTATGATGTTTGGTTGGGCTAAGCCAGTGCCTTACAATCCATATAATTTGCGTAGAGCTAATGGTCCGGCTTACGTTGCTCTGGCGGGCCCAGCCACCAACTTGGTTGTGGCGGTTATTTTTGGCCTAATTGTGCGGGTCGGTGGTTCGGCCCTACCAGCCACTTTCATTTCTGTTGTGGCCCTCATTGTGGTTATCAATGTGTTGTTAGCGGTGTTCAACCTCATCCCACTGCCACCCCTTGACGGTTCAAAGGTGCTCGCCATCATCTTGCCTAAGCAAGCCCAAGTTATTGAAGAATTCTTGAGTCGCTACCAATTGGTGGTTCTTCTCTTCATCCTCTTTTTCGGCTGGCGCATCATCCGCTGGCCTATGGTCATAATATCCAATTTACTACTTGGCTTTTAGTCATGCGAACTTGACTATTTAGCTAAACCATGATAGCCTTGAAGGCGGTTTGAGAAAGGGTTTTTGAGGCCCAACAAAGGCTTCGCGGGCGGAGCAAATATCCGTTCGGGCATCCAGCTTAAAGACCCGATTTCACGTTCTCTGAAAATCGGAGGAAGGCAATGCTTGTCACAACTGCATTGTTGGTCACGGCTCTGTATTACGCTTTTAGGTTTGACTGGGAACGTTCCGAGAATGTTCGCCTCCAAGCTCTGCTCCGAGAACTGAAGCATAAGCAGAGGTAGAGGGAATACCGGTTTTGTCGAGACACCGATTGTCCCCAACACGGCCCGAAGAAGTAGTTCCCAAACTCCCGGGAGACGAAAAGCGTTTCCGTGTGACGAGTTAACCTTGCCACAAGCATGTGCCGGGAGCAATGCGTCACGAACTCTTCCGAAAAACGGAAGGAGGCAAGTCATGAGCGTGAGAAATAACATCGTAGCGTTAGTGATGTGTCTGGGGTTATTCATCTCCAGTTTCATCGCGATATTGCAAAGTGGTCCATGGGTGCTTCTTGGGCTTGTTGGTCTTACCAGCTCCATCATTTGTGGCACCCACTACGTCCAAGTGTTTTACGATGAGACCGTCGCCCGGCGGGCGCGCCGGAAACGGCACTCGCGGTATCTGAATCTTTTAAGCTCGGTTCCTGGTGTTCTTGACATAAAAAACCCTCACCCGCAAATCCTGGAAGCTATCCGTAACGAAGCACTGGATCTGGTCGAGCTATTCAATATCAACCGACGTATCCAGGGTGATCGGGCATTTTACCCAGTCCAGATTCCGGTTATGCTTTATGTCGACTCCACAAAGAAGGCATTCTGGGCCAACGTGGAGCTAGTGAAGGAGTTTCGGACCGATATACAACTCCCAACCACAGTTGGTGGGTTTGCCACGATGAGACTCTAGTTCGCCTAGCATCCTCCGGTAATGACTGGGCAAGCCGACACGACAACTCGTCGCGCTTGCCCGTAACACAAAGGGTATTATCTGTAATTTGCGGATAGTATCATTTGGATTACGCCATAACGCTCATTTGCCTTTTTCGTTAGTTTTGTGTACATTATGCTGGCCCGGGTTCGGGTTTTATTTTAACTAGCATCTGATATCCAATACTTAACAGCTGAACAAGTGCCCACAATCAACCAATTAATAAAGGGAGCTCGCAAAAAAGTAGCGAGGAAGTCGCGTACCGTTGCTCTTGCCAGTGGTTTTAACACACTCAAGAACCGCCCGGTCCGTTACCCGTCACCTTTCAAGCGAGGGGTTTGTACTCTTGTTAAGACCGTAACGCCCAAGAAGCCTAACTCCGCCTTGCGCAAAGTTGCCCGCGTGCGCCTCACCAACGGCATGGAGGTTACGGCCTATATCCCGGGCGAGGGGCATAATTTGCAGGAGCACTCGGTCGTTATGATTCGCGGCGGTCGCGCAAAGGACTTAATCGGCGTGCGATATCACATTGTCCGTGGTCGCTTGGACGCCACAGGAGTAGAGAAGCGCAAACGTGGTCGCTCTAAGTACGGAGCTAAAGTAACTAAGGCGGGGAAGAAGTAACACAATGCCAATATACGAATCTATGCGAATATTGCGAATAGAATCCATTGGTATAATTCAGATAAATTAGTATATTTGCATCATTTATTTATATGCGCAGAAAAGTAAAAAATCGGAATGTAGCAAAACCTGATTACAAATACAAGTCAGCGATTGTTGGCAAACTTATTAACTATGTTATGGAGCGGGGTAAAAAGAGTGTTGCGAGCGACATAGTGTACCGAGCTCTTGATATTGTTAAGACTCAAGCTAAACGCGAGCCAACCGAGGTGTTTGAGGAGGCTATGCGCAATACTTCTCCACAAATGGAGGTCCGTTCACGGCGCATTGGTGGCGCCAATTACCAGGTTCCTCGCGAGGTGCGTGAGGAGCGCAAAGCCTTTCTGGGTATGAACTGGATTGTCAACGCGGCTCTTGCCAAGAAGGGCAAACCTATGCATATTAAATTAGCCGAGGAAATTATGGCGGCCGCCAAAAAAGAAGGCGAAGCCGTAAGGAAGCGCGAGAACGTGCACAAAATGGCCGAATCCAACAAAGCCTTCGCCCATTTTGCTTGGTAGTGTCCCAAGGTGAGTCCTCCATCGTGGGAGGTCTCACCTTGGGACATGTTTTGTGTTATAGTCTTCGCATGGACATCGGGGATCTGAAAAGAATCGTAATACCCATATTGCAGAAAGGGGGAGCGACTCGCGCCGCTCTTTTTGGCTCGTATGCCAGGGGAGAGTCAAAACCCGAGAGTGATGTGGATATTTTAGTTGAATTGCCTAAGGGCAAAAGCCTTTTTGATTTTATAGATTTAGAACTTGAGCTTGAAGATACTTTGGACAAAAAGGTTGACCTCGTAGAATACAGTACTATAAAACCGGATCTCCGCCCCTATATCTTGAAGGATGCTGTGGCGTTGATATGAAAGAAAGTAATAAGCACATAACTGTTTATCTGCGAGATATTGCAGAGAGTTTGGATAGAATTGAGCAATATACTCGCAACATGACAATTAATGATTTTGACGAAGATCTCAAAACAAAAGACGCTGTCATTCGTTGTCTTCAAGTCATTGGTGAAGCCGTCAAAAATATTCCTGAAGATTTCCGCATTCAGCACCCAACTATTCCGTGGCGAATGATCGCTGCAATGCGAAATAAGTTAATTCACGAATACTCCGGAATAAACGCCGATATGGTTTGGGTTGTGGTAGATAAGGATGTGCCAGAGCTTAAAGCTAAAATTAGCCTACTCTTGAACTCTCAAGCCTAGGTTACCTGTTTAGATTTGCCTTAGGGTCTAATTTTTTGTTGTCTAGCTTTTTGATTAAAGATAAGACAGTTTTGCCACACGAATTACACAAAGAATATGTCCTAAACAGGCCTTTGTTTCCGACCGTAACATGATTGCCACTATCTAGTTTTTTAGCACATCTGTCGCAAACCGTTATTGTCATAAGTTTATTGTCCTGCAAACCCAGCAAGGGGTCAAGCGTAGTAAAAAGTGGATTTGCCCCTGAATGGAGTTAGTTGTGGCGCGGATGGAAATCTGACTTTTGGGGTGGGTTTTGGTAGAATGGGGGGCAATGATTGTTTTAGTGATATTTGGTCTAATTTGTCTATATTTTTGTCTGTACGGGTCTGTTGAAGAATAGGTTATTTTGTGGGTTTGTCTAAATACATTATCATAATTTTATGAATGAAAATTGGACAGTGAGTCATGAAAATGGAGCAGTAATGTGGAAAAAGTTTCCCGATACACACGAGGGCGAGATTCTATTTGAGGTCGCGCTGGCGGATATTTCTGGAAATTCTAACGTTAACCTAGATGAACTTGCGCAGAATGCAATAAACAAATATCAAGAAAAATTCAAGAGATTTCGCCTAATGGGCTCCTGCTTTGTGCCGGTTAACGCACAGGGTGAGTTGTTGTAAAGTTTGGAATATTTTTAACCCTTGCGAATATCAGCTAAATAAAGTATATTGTGCGCGTGGCTTGGCCACTTTATTTGTTTAGACATTTCATTAGTAATTGGGAATTAGAAATTAGTCATTATGTCCGACAGAGCTTACCCACTCGAGAAGACACGGAACTTCGGCATTATTGCGCATATTGACGCGGGCAAGACCACGGTGTCTGAACGTATTCTTTTTTACACAGGTGAATCGCATAAAATTGGGGAAGTGCACGAGGGAGATACGGTTACAGACTGGATGGAGCAGGAGCGAGAGCGTGGCATTACCATCACTGCCGCGGCTATTACCTGCTTTTGGAAGCCTACGTATAAGGTAACGGAAGCTAAGCTTCGGGAGGGGTCCGGAAGCTTAGCTTCCTTTGCTGACAGTAAACACCAGTTCAACATTATTGACACCCCGGGACACATCGATTTTACTATTGAGGTTAAGCGAAGTTTGCGCGTGTTAGATGGCGCGGTGGTCGTCTTTGATGGTGTGGCTGGAGTTGAGCCACAGAGTGAGACTAATTGGCGATATGCTGACGAGCAGAACGTACCCAGACTTTGTTTTATCAATAAGCTCGATCGTACGGGTGCATCCTTTGAGCGTTCTTACGCCTCTATCCTCGAGCGACTTACACCTAAGGCGGTGCGCATGCAGATTCCTGTGGGCATGGAGGGCGACTTTGCTGGCGTTATAGATCTGCTTACCATGAAGGCCGTTTACTTTGAGGGGGACAAGGGCATCGACTTGAGACATGAGGAGATCCCTGCCCAGTATCTTGATGAAGCTAAAAAATATCGCGCTCTGTTGGTAGAGAAAATTGTGGAGAATGATGAGGTTGCAATGAACGATTATTTGGCTGGCAAGGAGATCCCTGTCGAAAAACTTAAAAGTATTTTGCGCGGGGCCTGCCTTAAGCTTGAAATCATACCAGTTTTCTGCGGTTCGGCTCTTAAGAATAAAGGGGTGCAACTTGTGCTTGATGGAGTAGTTGACTACTTACCCGGGCCTAAGGATGTGCCTCCAGTTGAGGGCGTGGATATGGTCGGCAATGATGCTACTCGTGAGGCTTCTGACGAAGCTCCTTTCTCAGCGCTCGCCTTTAAACTCCAGTCGGACCCATATGTTGGGCAACTCATCTTTTTTCGCGTATATTCAGGTACCCTTGAGGCTGGTTCATACATATTGAATACTCGTACAGGCAACAAAGAGCGCGTGGGACGTATTGTGAGACTTTACGCCAACGAGCGCGAGGATGTTAAAAAGGTTTTTGCCGGAGACATTGCCGCCACTTTGGGCCTCAAGGATGTTAAAACGAGCGATACCTTCTGTGACCCTGAGTACCCTATTATCCTTGACCCCATTGAAGTCATGGACCCGGTTGTGTCTATGAAAATTGAGCCAAAAACTAAAGCTGACCAAGAAAAAATGGGTATGGCTCTGAAGAAGCTTGGTGATGAAGACCCAACTTTCCGCACTTCTACCAACCAAGAAACTCTAGAGACTATTATTTCTGGAATGGGCGAGTTGCATTTGGAGATTATGTTGGACCGTATGAAGCGCGAATTTGGTGTTGATGCCAACTCCGGCAAACCTCAAGTGGCCTACAAAGAGACGATAACAAGCGAAGCCGAAGCCGAAGGTAAGCACATTAAACAATCTGGTGGTCGTGGTCAATATGGGCACGCCGTGCTCACCGTCCGTCCAATGGAAGCGCTTGTGGAAGGGGAGAAATTGGCCAAGAATGTTAAACGTGATGACAACTTTGAATTCGTCAACTCCATTAAAGGAGGTATCATTCCGCAGGAGTATATACCTGCGGTTGAGAAGGGTGTACGCGAGGCCATGAGTCGAGGTATCCAAGCCGGGTTCCCCGTCACCAATGTTTCGGTGGAGTTAACTTTCGGTTCGTACCATGACGTTGACTCAAGCGAGATTGCCTTTAAGCTTGCGGGGTCGCTTGCTTTCCAAGAGGCTTGTAAACGCGCTAACCCTGTTATTTTGGAACCAATAATGAAAGTGGAAATTCTTGCTCCAGAGAAGTTTATGGGCGATATAACCGGCAGTGTCTCAAGCAAGCGTGGTCAAATTGATGAGATAGAAGACCGTCCCGGCGGGATTAAGGTTATTCACGCCAAAGTTCCTTTATCTGAAATGTTTGGTTATGTCACCAACCTCCGCTCCATGACCGAAGGTCGTGGTACCTTCACCATGACCCCAGGCTCATACGAAATTGTGCCAAAGAATGTTGCAGAAACAATTATTGCGAGTAGGAAGTAATCGTAATTTGATGGGGGCGAGGAAGTCTGTTAATATAGAAACATGGCCAGTGTAACAATATCTAAAAAAGAATATGAGGAGCTTTTGGACAACAAGCTCCGCTTCCAGTATGTTAAACAGTCTCTTAACGAAGACTTCTTTTCACCTCCGCCGACGCGCAGTATTAAAGAGGTTATGGTCGCCTTCAGGGCAACAGGTAAGTACAATAAACTATTTTTGCAAAGTTTGGAGAAGGGTCTAAGACGCTCATCGCATTTCAAAAAATAAAATATGGAGGTATTGCCACTTCCGTTAGATGTCACTACTTATCTTAGGACACATCGTCTAGAGAAAAAATTTTGGAAGCAGATAGGATTGTTGAAAAATAATTTACATCACCCAAGTCTGAATACTGAATTGTTGGAACCTCGTCATATGCACATCTGGAGTTTCCGCATAGACAGAAAGTATAGAGCAAGTTTCCTTTTCCTAAACCCGAATACAATTGAGGTATTGGAAGTCAACAACCATTACCAATAAAACCAAATGCTTTTACCATGACCCAGGCTCCTACGAAATCGTCCCCAAGAACGTCTCCGAAACAATCATTGCTAGTAGTAGGAAGTAATCGTAATTTGATGGGGGCGAGAACCATACACAATACAGAGGATTCCCCTCTGACATACCCCCTTACGCACCCAGTATGAGAAAATCTACTCTGGTTTTGTGGTTGATGATTTAAGACAAAAACTAGTAGAGTGTAGAGACTAATTACAATACACACGCAAGTGGACAAGGACCGTCCTTGGGAGTCTGCACTTTACCAGTTCGGCGAGTTGTGCCACACTCGTTGTGTGGTTGTCGTCCATATCCATAGTCATATACGGACATGATACGTTGCCACCGCCTAGGGAGATTTCGGTCTCCTTTTGCGTTGGACACGCCTAGGATTTGGGTATAATTGTGTATTGGAGAAGACGGGGCCTTGCTTTTTTGGGGGGCTCTGATAGGATACTTGCACCTAGCCCTCGCAGGGTGAGAGTTGGGTTGGTTTTATTATTTAGTAAGTCCTCCAATGCTCCTGTCGGAGCAAGAGGCAGTAACAAAAACGTATGGCAGACACATTTGACAGGTCTAAGCCCCACGTCAACGTAGGCACTATCGGTCACGTTGACCACGGCAAGACAACTCTCACGGCAAGTATTTTGCACGTGTTGGACATGAGTAAGGATAAGGGCTACGGAGCTAGGGTTGAGGGCATTGAGGGTATAGACAACGCTCCAGAGGAGAAGGCTAGGGGAATAACAATAGCTCTTCACCATAGTGAATACTGGACACCCAAGCGCCATTACGCGCACATTGACGCTCCGGGCCACGCCGACTACATCAAGAACATGATTACCGGTGCCGCTCAAATGGACGGCGCTATTATTGTGGTGGCTGCTACTGACGGGGTAATGCCTCAGACTCGCGAGCATATTCTCTTGGCTCGCCAGGTGGGTGTGCCCAAGATTGTGGTTTTCCTGAATAAGTGCGATATGGTGGACGATAAAGACTTGATTGATTTAGTTGAGGAGGAAGTGCGCGAGCTTTTGACCAAGTACAAATACGACGGCAAGGCCACCCCAGTCATCCGAGGTTCTGGCCTCAAGGCTCTTGAAGCAAAGTCTGTTGATGACGAGTATGCAAAAAAGATTCTTGAACTTGTTGATACGCTCGACTCCTACCTTCCAGACCCTGTTCGCGAAATTGATAAGCCATTCCTGATGCCTATTGAAGACATCTTCTCAATTGAGGGTCGGGGCACTGTGGTGACTGGCCGAATTGAGCGAGGAAAAGTTAAAGTCGGCGAAGACGTGGAGCTTATTGGCTTTAATCCGACATCCAAGACGACGGTTACCGGTATTGAGATGTTTAACAAGCAACTTGACGAGGGTTTAGCTGGAGACAACGCCGGAATTCTCTTGAGGGGTCTCAAGAAGGAGGATGTAACTCGTGGCCAGGTTATCGCCAAGATGGGTAGCGTAACTCCACACACTGATTTTGACGCCGAAGTATATGTGCTTACCAAAGAGGAGGGTGGTCGCCACACGCCATTTTTCAAGGGCTACAAACCCCAGTTCTATATCCGCACTACCGATGTGACGGGCGAAGTGACTTTGCCAGAAGGGACAGAGATGGTTATGCCTGGCGATACCGTGAAGGTGACTGTTAAGTTGGTCGCCCCAGTCGCCCTTGAGAACGAACAGCGTTTCGCTATTCGCGAAGGAGGCAAGACGGTAGGCGCAGGAGTGGTCACCAAAATTAATGCCTAACACAATGCCAATGCGCGAATGTGTTTGAATTGCACAAATTAATTCGTAGATTCGCATGAATTTATAAATTAGCATCGCAGATGACTGAAGCAAAGATAAAAAAAGCGCCCGCAAGAAAAACCTTAAGCAAGAAAGCTGTTGCTGTTCCAGAGATTGCCAAGTTGCGTCTCAAGGTTAGCGCGTATGAGCATAAAGTATTGGATAATAGTGTCAGGCAGATAGTAGACACAGCAATTCGCTATGATGGAGTGGTGCACGGGCCTGTGCCGCTACCTACCGAGATAAAAAAGTACACAGTTAACAGAGGTGCCTTCATTGACAAAAATTCACGGGAGCAGTTTGAGATGAGAGTGCATAAGCGAATGTTGGACATTGTTAGCCCTTCGGCCAAAATTATTGAAGCGCTCACTAATATTGAATTACCAAGCGGGGTCGGCATTGACCTCAAAATGATGTAGCTAAACAGTTGGCGGGTTCTAGGTATTAGGTACCAGCCTGATACCTGATGCCTAAAAACTAGTACCTTAATTATGAAATTTCTGATTGGACGAAAACAGAATATGACCCAGGTCTTTGACGCCTCGGGTCGCGTAACACCGGTAACTGTCATAAAAACGGAGCCACTTACCGTTGTCCAGCAGAAGACGCTTGATAAGGATGGCTACGTAGCAACACGTTTCGGTTACGGTGTACAAAAGGAGTCAAGAATAAACAAGGCCCAAAGGCCTCTCGGTAACTTTAGGGGCTTTAAGGAGGCAAGGCCTCCCGCGAGTGTGGGTGAAGCGACAAGTGAGAGCATGGGGGTTGCAAACTTTGTGCCTGGTGATGTAGTTGAGGTAAGTGGTCTTTCCAAAGGCAAGGGCTTTCAAGGTGTGGTTAAGCGCCATGGTTTCCACGGTGGCAGGCGCAGTCATGGTCAGAAGCACAGCGAACGTGAGCCGGGCAGTATTGGCGGTGGCGGTCGCGCGGGTGGCCGCGTAGCCAAAGGCATGCGCATGGCCGGTCGCATGGGCGGAGATAGGATCACGGTTAAGGGTCTTAAGGTAGTTCAAGTTTTAGACGAAGAGAAGTTAATTTTACTTTCGGGAGCTATCCCAGGTAGGCGTGGGACCCTTTTGGAAATAAGAGGATAAATCATGAAAGCTCCGATTTACAATCAGGAAGGCAAAGAAACAGGCAAGATTGATTTGCCCGAAAAAGTTTTTGGCCTAAAACCCAACTCGGCACTCGTGTACCAAGCAATAGTTACCGAGGAGGCAAACAAAAGAATTCCTGTTGCCCACACCAAGGGTCGTGGCGAAGTAAGAGGCGGCGGCAAAAAGCCATGGAAACAGAAGGGTACAGGTCGGGCTCGTCACGGTTCCATCCGTTCACCCATATGGGTAGGTGGCGGTGTTGCTCATGGTCCAACAAAAGATAAAGTTTATTCCAAGAAACTTAACCGCAAGATGCGCAATATTGCCATGGCCACTATTCTCTCTGCCAAGGCGCGCGATGGAGAGCTTATTTTACTAGATTCTTTCGGAGCCACCTTACCCAAGACTAAAGAGGCTGTAGTCGTGCTCGCTATGCTCTCTAAATCTGCAGAGGCCAAAACACTTATGTATAAGAAGGGCCGTCGCGCACTCATGGTGATTCCAACCCCATCTTCACCATTAGAAAAGAGCTTTCGCAATATTAGTTCTGTCAATGTTGTGTTAGCCCGAAACTTAAGTGCGCTACCAACCATGACTTACAAGTATCTGGTTTTCGTGGACCCCGCCAAGTGCTTTGAGGTTCTTCTGGCTCGCATGACTAATTAAGAATATGAACAGAGACGCAAATATAATTTTGCTTAGGCCACACATTACCGAGCGCTCAAGCCTGCTTAGCGAAACAGGGGTCTATGCTTTCCAAGTTGCGCCGTATGCCACCAAGGCAGATGTTGCGGTAGCTGTCTTGGAAAACTACAAGCTCAAAGTTTTGTCTGTGCGCATTGTAAATTTGCATGGCAAAAAAATTATTCGCGGGCGCACAGAGGGCCGGAGTGCCGGCATCAAAAAGGCTTATGTAAAAGTGCCTAAAGGTAGCAAGATAGAATTCGTATAACGCGATGCCAATCTGCGAATTTATTCGAATGATACGAATTATTAGTTACATTAGCATGCATTCGTAGATTAGTATCGCGTTATGAAATTTTACAAACCAACAACCAAGTCACGCAGAAATATGACCGGTATTGAGTACCGCAAATTCTTGACTGTGGACGAACCACACAAAGCACTTGTGTCGGGTGGCAAGCGCATGGTTGGCCGAGCCAAATTCGGTCGCATTAGCGTACGCCACAAGGGTGGTGGGCATAAACGTATGTTTCGCGATGTCGACTTTATTTACAACAAGAAAGATATTGGAGCTCGCGTGGAGACTATTGAATATGACCCAAACCGGAGTGGCTTTATTGCTCTCCTTTGTTACGCAGACGGTGTGCGCCGATATGTATTGGCGCCAGAGAAACTGGCCGTGGGAGATACTGTCATTTCTTCTGCCAAGGCTCCCATAAAGCCAGGTAACCGCTTGCCCCTTAGCGATATCCCAACAGGCACGTTTGTTTTTAATGTTGAGATTAGACCAAATGGCGGCGCCAAGCTCATGCGCAGTGCCGGAGTCTATGCCGAAGTATTGGCTCGCGCTGGCGGTTTTGTGAACCTTAAGATGCCAAGCACAGAGGTCCGCAAGGTGGACGAAAAGTCTTGGGCCACTATCGGCAACGTCTCGAATCCAGAGAACATGTTGGTTAAGTTTGGTAAGGCTGGTCGTAGCAGGTGGAAGGGTATCCGCCCGACGGTGCGTGGCTCAGCCATGAACCCAGTGGACCATCCATATGGTGGAGGTGAGGGCCGCCAAGGTCGAGGCACGAGACGCGCCAAGACCCTGTGGGGCAAACCCTCCGGCAAGGGCCAAAAAACCCGCACCCCCAAGAAGTATTCGAATGTGTTCATTGTCTCCCGCCGAAAAATTGGCAAGAAGCGCTCTGCCTAAATTCACTTAGCTGCCCGGCAGCTAAGTTACTCAAGCTCAAGCAACTCTTTGTAGTCTGGCCTCTTCTCCAGCATTAAGGTTAGGGCACCCTCCGCAAATATTTTATACTCGTTCCTCGACTTGAATTGCTCAAGGACGATATTTTTTGTGCATGCACCAACTCCAGTAGTATCTACGTACTCATTCCAACTTGAGCGAACAAGTAGAGTGTCACGTAGCTGATGAACCCGGTCGTTGAGATTGATATAGGCGCTTGCGTGCAGTAAATAATCGTTATCAGAAACATGTTTTGCTTTGAATCGTCCCTCGAACAACGTGCCCTTTCTCTTGTTCCTATTGTTGAAATACTTAGAATAGCCGCCAATAA
>Ga0155039_101_pt1 | contig 14247 bp, 16 predicted proteins | sample RifCSPhighO2_01_FD_106007 | JGI IMG/M metagenome (GOLD analysis project Ga0155039, IMG submission 106007) | Parcubacteria group bacterium RIFCSPHIGHO2_01_FULL_45_26 | reverse complement strand
CGGTCGACTTGCGTCAACCGGGCCCGCCTGGCCACGCTTCCTCTCGCCGTCTTAGGGCAGGGTTTTTGGGCACAATCATGGGTACTGGACTCCCAGTCCCCACGACCATGGTCGAAACCTAAAGTGCGGCGTGGTGCCACTAGTGCTTTGTGGCTTTTATAGGCTGGGTGTACGTAGTACTTACCATGTCACCCCCTAATGGCTCCCTTTCTTCTGGGCTTACAGGCCAACCCAGACGGAACCATGGCCCACGTATGCTAGCATATAGCCCACTATCTTGTCAAGGGGCGTGTGGGTATCTCCTCACAACCTTGAGTGACAAAAGTGGATAAGTAGCTTGCAGTTGAGCCACATTTCGGCTAAACTGACAGGTGAAATGAGAGGTTATTTAGATACAGAAACTAGGCTCAAAATCACAATCACCAGATTAAAACAGACTGTTCTCCGTTACCGCCTCACAATCGAGAAGCAAGCCACCAAGTGGACAAGGACCGTCTTTGGGAGTCTCTTGAGTCTCGGTACCTTTCATCGAGACCATGCGCAAGCAGAACCCTGATGCCAACTTCTTTGATGTCATCCTACCCTTGCTGGAGAAGCGTCGCTCGGAGGTGTGAGGTGTTACCATACACTGTATTGACAATTATATTGACATGTGATAGGTTTTCGACAGAGTTTAGGGCCTAAATCGGAAACCAAAAACCCTAAGACCGACCATTTGTCGGCAGGAGGTAAGGTATGGAAATAAAGAGGGAAAACCGAACACTGGCAAGTGTCAGAGGGATGTTGAGCGAGGGCCCTGTTTTCGTCGCGTACGTATGGTGGAAGGACAGGCCGAAGGACGGCGAGACTGAGGGGGGCGAGCGCACGCACGCTTTCATCTATTCCCATAGCAGTGAAGAGGTGATGACGGAAGTCTTCGGTGTCCTCGTCCGAGGGGGTTTTGAAACCTTCGGCACCAACGCCAAGATCCATGTGGATTTGGAGAAAGGGGTCTTCAAGGAGTACGATGGTCCGCCCCGGGTCTATGTCAAGAAGGAGATCCGGGTCATATGCTTCCCAAGCACCGAATCCGAAGCGGACATGGCCAAACTCTTAGGGCTCTAACCCGGCCGTCTGGTCCTTGTTCCCCGTCGCTTGTCAGCGACGGGGATTCTGTTTTCTTTAAGGTTGTTAGTGGGCCAATGTATAGGCACGGACTTCCAGAGCGCCGGCATTCTCAAGAACACAGGTAATTTCGCGGATGGTTGTGCCCGTGGTGTGAACGTCGTCAATGATAATTATTTTGCGACCCTTAATATTTACTGGGTTTGTTACCATAAACGCGCCCCGCAAGTTACCCAGTCTTTCAGTTCTGTTTTTAAGCGAGACTTGAGTTTTTGTGTTTTTAGTTTTTGATAACACATTATCCATAACCTGTATGCCAGTTACTCTTGAAACACCTTTGGCCAAAAGTAGAGCTTGGTTGTAGCCCCTTTCTTTTAAGCGTTCGGCAGAAAGTGGTACCGGCGCGAGCACCCAGTTTTGGGTATCAAGCTCAAGATTGTCGGCAAGGTCTGTTAGCACGAATTCGCCCAGCAATAAGCCCAAACATTCCGCGGCGTAACTTGCTCCGCCGTATTTTAGTTTCCAAATTACCCTAGCTACCCTCCTATCCCGATACGTAAAGAGAGCTTCTACGTCCAGCACTTCGTTAAACGGTCTCTCTATTTCACTCGCGCAAGTCGGACAGATTATTTCGCCCTCACTTCTGCAGCCAACGCAGCGAGTGGGGAATAGTAGGTTAAGAAATTTTTGCCATAGATAGTGAGTTGTATTGAACCACATGCTATAATTTTCGCATAAAAGGTATGACCTCTCCACTTTCAAACTTTTCATTTTCTAGACTGTTCTCATCCTTCACGTCAAAAGAGGAGAGTGTGGTTGGGATAGACATTGGCACGTCGGCTATAAAACTAATTCAACTTAAGAAGAAGAAAGGTCGAGCGATACTAGAAACTTATGGGGAAATAGCCCTAGGTCCCTACATTGGTTTAGCTGTTGGCCAAGCGGCTGTTTTGACAACAGAGAAGACAGTCCAAGCTCTCAAAGACCTCTTTCGCGAGGCAAACGTTACAGCCAGAATAGCATCCCTCTCTCTGCCTCTGCGCTCGTCACTTCTAAAGGTGATTGAACTTCCCGCTTACAAAGATGAGCAAATTAATCACATGGTTCCGATTGAAGCGCGCAAGCATGTTCCCGTGCCGATTGCCGAAGTAACCTTGGACTGGTGGGTTATTCCCCGAAGCGACTTACAAAGTCCAATTGATGAAGCTGACCAGAAAGATTTGGATGTCGGTTCTAGCCAACAGAGCAAAACATCACATACGGAGATTCTCTTGGTTGCAGTCCACAAATCAGCCGTCAAAAAAATGCAGGATATCGCCGCCGCTCTTGATATAGACGCTCGAACTTTTGAAATAGAGACGTTTAGCTCTATTCGTTCAATTTTAACCAGAGATATTTCGGCTATGGCCCTGCTTGACATAGGGGCTTCTACCACCAAACTTACGATAGTGGATTACGGAATCGTGCGAGTTTCCCACGTTATTAATAAAGGTTCCCAGGACGTAACGCTGGCTATGGCCACTTCACTGGGCGTTGATTTTGCTACGGCGGAGAAACAGAAACGCAAAGATGGCGTAGGCGAGACCCAAGGGGCCAGTTCTATTTTAGACTACATACTGTACGAGACAGAGACTGTTATAGAGGAATACCAGAAGAAAAGAGCGCGTCTGGTAAATAAGGTCATTTGCACGGGAGGGGGAGTTGTTATGCCAGGGTTCTTGAACATAGCAAGTCGGCATCTCCGAGCGGAGGTTTCAATTGGCAACCCCTTCACTAAAACAGAAACCCCGGCTTTCCTATCGGGTCTTTTGGCCGAGGCTGGTCCAGAATTTGCTAACGCCCTAGGCCTAGCCATTCACGAACTCGGAGAACTATAGTATTATATTGCGAGGATGGATACTTCAATACGCACATCATTTATCCCAAAGGCCCCGCTGACAGGCAAGTTTACCCCACGGAAAAGTGGCTTGGGATTTTTAACTTTCTTATCCTTCGCCTTACTGTTAGTTTCTCTAATAGGTTGGGGGGCAGTTTTTGCTTACAAGTCTTTGGTGAACAAAGATGTAAGCGCTTTGGAGGGTTACCTAGTCAAAGCCAAGGAGTCCTTTGACCCCTCTCTCCTTAAAGTTTTTGAGAATCTAGACAGAAGAATAAAAGGGACGGAAACTCTACTGGGGGAGCATACTGTTCTTAGTCCATTTTTTGATTTACTTGGTCCACTCACGCTGAAAAGCGTTAGGTTTGACTCGTTCTCTCTCGTCAACAACGAATCGGTTATTGCAGTCAAGATGTCGGGTCAAGCGCTCGATTTTCCATCCATTGCTCTTCAGGCTCTGGAGTTTAACAAAGACAAACGAATCGTAAATACGATTTTCTCAAATCTTGACGTGGAGGATGATGAGGGGACGGTCAGTTTTGACGTTTCCCTCAACATTTTACCAGAAATGATTTCGTACTCGGAAACAATAATCAATAACAAAACAAAATGATTCGCTCCTTAATTTCGCCAATCATGATAGTTCTTGCCGCAATCGTTTTTTTTGGTCCGACACGCTCTACCCTCAAGAGTATTGAACCGCTAACTGAACGCAGAATGAGTTTGGAACAAGCCCTTACAAGCGCCCAAAAGATTCAATCTGTTAGAGAATCCCTTCAATCTTCATATAATTCATTCAAGGGTTCCGACCTTGCGCGTTTACAGAAACTCCTTCCGCCTCATGTGGATAATGTGCGTTTGGTGATAGACATTAATGGAATAGCCGAAGCTTATGGCATGACCTTGCGTAACATAGAAATTGAACAAAACAAAGATAAAGATGGAGAAGGAGCTCCTCCTACGGTTAAGAATGGCAAACCGGAGCACTTGGGAATACGTTTTACACTAAGTGGTGGCTATGAATCCTTTAAACAATTCCTTGGCGATTTGGGTAAAAGCCTCCGTATCGTGGACATAGGAGATATATCTTTTCAAGCCAAGGAGGAGGATTACTATGATTTTTCCGTTCACTTGCGGACTTATTGGTTGCAAGACAAATAAACAATGAACACTCTAAGTAAAATCCTAGTAGTTGTTGCCCTAGTCATCTTGCTGATACTAGGAATCAAATATGTTTCCAATAGGAGCGAGACGTCCCAAAACAATCAAACGATTGTGACTGAAACATTTAACAACAAGGACTCCACGGAGAGCGATGAGTTTTTAAAAGCTTTGCGCAATTTAGAACACGTTAGTTTGAACGGGGAGATATTTTCTTCCCCCATTTTCCACAGTCTCGTGGATTTTGGTCTTGAACTTGAGGAGAGGCCCAAAGGTCGAGATAATCCCTTTGAACCCATTGATATAGATGAATACAACGAAGCCATTGCCGAATAACTGACCCTATATGTATGGATGATAATTTACAAGACGAAGCCCGGAGGATTCCAGAGAGGAATCTTCAGGGTAAAAAAATATCTCCGGATATTCTGAAGTATATTCCTTTGGAATCAGCCGAATATTACCGATTTGCTCCAATAGGCATTAAGGACAATGCTCTTGAGGTCGGGATTGTGGACCCGGATAACACGGAAGCGCGTAATGCCATATCTTTTATTGCCGACAAACTTGGATTGCCGTTCAAGCTGTTCCAGATCAGCCCAGAAGATTTCCACGCTGTCCTTGACGATTACAAGAATTTGACCAGCGAGGTATCAAAAGTTCTTGGTGAACTTGATTCAGAATTAGCCGGCGAGGGTAATTTGACAGAATCTGTTGTCAAAAATATGACTGGAGGCGCCGAGGATATTGCCTTGGTGGAGGATGCGCCAGTAACCAAGATAGTGGCCGTTATTATTCGCCATGCAATTGACGGTAACGCCTCCGATATTCACATAGAGCCGATAGGCGATAGAGTTAGAGTAAGATTTCGTGTTGATGGCGCTCTGTACACAAGTTTGTATCTGCCAGCGAGCATCTACGATTCTATCGTGGCTCGGATAAAAATCATCGCCAGCCTCAAACTTGATGAAAAACGCAAGCCTCAAGACGGCCGATTCTCAGCGCCACTTGATGGACGAAAAGTTGATTTTCGTATCTCAACCCTACCTTCATATTATGGGGAAAAAATCGCCATCCGTATCCTTGATGCCGAAAAGGGTGTTAAACGCATAGACGACTTAAGCCTTGAAGTGAATCACCTAGAAATCGTAAAAAGAGCAATAAAAAAACCTTACGGCCTCATACTTATAACCGGTCCCACTGGTTCGGGGAAATCTACCACTCTCTATGCTATGTTAAACGAGCTTGACCGAGAACGTTACAACGTTGTCAGTCTTGAGGACCCGGTAGAATACAGCGTACAAGGTGTCAATCAGTCCCAAGTTCGGCCGGAGATTGGCTATACTTTTGCCAATGGTCTGCGCAGTATTTTGCGCCAGGACCCAGACATGATAATGGTTGGAGAAATTAGAGATAGAGAAACGGCTGAGCTAGCCATTCAAGCAGCCTTGACTGGACATTTAGTGCTTTCTACATTGCACACCAACAATGCGGTTGGAGTTGTTCCACGTTTGGTTGACATGGGTATTGACCCATACCTTATCGCACCTACTCTCATCCTAGCCGTTGCCCAGAGATTGGTGCGCACTCTTTGTCCTGATAGTAAAGAGCTGGTTACTGTTGATACAGGAATAAAAGCTATTATTGACAAACAACTTGAGGATTTGCCAGAAAAATTTAGAGGGCAAATTATGGCGTCAAGCGAGGTCTACCACGCTAAAGTCGGCCCTCTTTGTCCAGGTGGCACGCGTGGTAGGATGGCAGTATTTGAGATGTTTGAGGTGGACAAGGACCTTGAGGCTCTGATATTGCGTGAACCAACCGACTTTAGCATCAATAAGTTACTGCGCTCAAAAGGTATGCTCACGATGCGTGATGACGCTCTAATTAAGGCGTTTAAAGGTCTTATCCCCTTTGAGGAAGTGGCATCCATATAGGGTTTTAATCTATAATGGAAGCCAATCTTTGATAAAACATAACATGACAAAACAACCACATGTGTTAATAGTGGAGGACGACAAATTTCTTTTAGATATGTATGTTCTAAAGTTCAATGAACGGGTGTTTACAGTCAGTACGGCCTTCAGTGGCCCAGAAGCTCTGGATAAACTTGGCAAAGAAAAAATCAACCCAGACCTTATTTTGCTTGACCTAGTGATGCCTGGCATGGGGGGCTTTGAAGTTTTAGAGAAAATCAAAAAAGAAAAACTTGCCCCAAACGCCACAATCGTAATTCTTTCAAACTTGGGCCAGAAAGAGGATGTGGATAAGGGTGTAGCACTCGGAGCTGATGGTTATATTGTCAAAGCAAGTGCCACTCCAACAGAGGTTGTTAATCGTGTTTCAAAAATCCTAGAAGACAAAGGTTCATAAATGGAGTACAAAGCCCAACTGGAAGCACTAATTGAGGCCATTGCACACGAGGGCGCATCCGACCTCCACCTGTCTGTAGGACATCGACCGATGGTGCGTGTATCGGGAGGACTCATACCACTAGTCAACTTCCCCGAACTTAAAGTAGAGGATACAAAAGGGCTTCTTTTTGAGATGCTCTCGCCAGAAAATAAAAAGTTATTTTTAGACTCTAAAGATTTAGATTTTGCCTACACAACTACAAGCCAATTACGATTTAGAGGCAACGCTTTTTACCAAATGGGTTCTGTTGGCGTGGCTCTGCGCCTTATCATGGCCAAAATTAGGACTGTCAACGAACTTCGTCTCCCTCCAATTTTGGAAGAGATAACAAAAAAGAAACAGGGCTTCTTTCTTGTTGTCGGTCCAGTTGGCCAAGGGAAATCAACTACACTTGCCGCAATGATTGACCTCATAAACAACACCCGTTCGGAACATATCATTACCATAGAGGACCCAATTGAATATATTTTCCCACTCGGCAAATCAATTATTGACCAAAGGGAAGTAAGATTTGACACTCTGGATTTTCAGTCCGCCCTTAAGTCAATGTTCAGACAAGATGTTAATGTTGCTATGATCGGGGAAATGCGCAATCCAGAGACCATTGCCACGGCGGTAACGGCTGCCGAGACGGGTCATCTAATATTTTCAACCCTGCACACCAATAACGCCGCTCAAACCATAGACCGCATAATAGACTCGTTCCCAGGACCCCAACAGGCGCAAATCAGAGTTCAGCTAGCTGGCAGTCTTATTGGTGTGTTTTCCCAAAGATTGTTACCGAAAGTTTCAGGCGGTTTGGTGCCGGCTTACGAACTTTTACTGAACAACTCCGCTGTGTCAAACCTGATTAGAGAGGGGCGTACCTACGAAATCAATATGGTTTTAGAAACCGGCGCGGAATCAGGTATGGTTAACATGAATCACTCCATTGCGAGCCTTGTTCGGGCCGGAGAAATAGGGACAGAGGACGCTTTTCACTACAGCCTTGACCAAGAAGGTCTTCAGCGCCTTTTGTAAATTTTCAACATTATGCTTTTCTACTACAAAGCTGTAAATGCTGGTGGGAACGAAACCGAAGGCAGTGTTGACGGACTCAATATAGACAACGCAATTACCCTTTTGCAGAAAAAGGGCATGATTATTGTTGATATAAAACCGGCCGAAACGTCTTCGTCAGCGCATCGTTACAAAATTCCATTTTTAAGAAGTATAAGCATGAAGGATGTTGTCATCCTTTCCCAGCAGTTAGCTACCTTAATTGGCGCCAATGTCCCGGTCCTAACAACATTTAGGTTAGTCGCAAGCGAAACCGAGAATGTGGCACTACAGGAGCGCTTAACAGAGGTTGTTGATGATATTCAAGGTGGTATGAACATCTCACAAGCATTAGCAAAACACCCAGAGGCATTCTCTGCTTTTTACGTCAATCTTATTAAAGCGGCCGAGGAGTCGGGTAAGTTACCTGAAACATTTAGGTTTCTGTCAGACTATCTTGAGCGCTCATTTCGGTTAGTACAGAAGGCGAGGAATGCCCTAGTCTATCCCATATTTGTAATTGTCGTGTTTGTGCTCGTGATGATTCTTATGCTCGTACTTGTTATACCCCAGCTTACGAGTATCTTACTAGAGTCAGGACAGGATATACCCATCTTTACAAAACTCATAATAGGGGCCAGTAATTTTCTTGTCAATTACGGTTTCATATTGCTTTTCCTGGTAATCATTTTTGCGATTTTGGTTTGGCAGTATTCACGGACAGAGGCCGGTCGCCTAGCCGTTGACCGTTTCAAACTCTCCATCCCGTATGTTGGTAATTTATATCGCAAGATATATTTGGCCAGAATTTCCGATAATCTTAATATGATGCTTGAGAGTGGTATCCCGATGATTAGGTCTCTGGAGGTTGCGGCTAACGTTGTAGGCAATAGCGTCTACCACAAGATTCTCCTGGAAGCCACAGAATCAATTAAAGCCGGCGGCTCCTTATCCGAAGTCTTCTCGTTCTACCAAGAGTTCCCGTCAATGATAACTCAAATGGCTAGAATCGGTGAGGAGACTGGCAAATTGGATTATGTACTAAAAACTGTTTCAAGATTCTATACCCAAGAGGTGGAGAGTACCGTGGATTTGCTCGTCGGTTTGATAGAACCTATCCTTATTGTGGTTCTTGGCCTTGGCGTGGCTATATTATTGTCCGGCATTCTTTTGCCGATTTACAGTCTAACTGGAGCCCTGTAACTATCTTTTCGGTCTATTTATCCACAGTACCCAGAACATTAATTTATATTTGGTTGTATAATCATAGTTACGAAAAGCAAATACAAGGTCGAATTTCTCGTCTATTTATTAGTATTTGAAGTCTAAATGTCAAAAAGAAACAAGGGTTTTACTCTTATTGAGTTGCTTGTGGTAATTGCAATTATAGGCATATTGTCTTCAGTGGTTCTTGCTTCTCTAAATAATGCTCGCGAGAAGGCTCGTGACGCAAGGCGCATATCAGATATAAAAAACGTCCAACTGGCCATGGAGTTGAATGCTGATGACAACAATGGAAATTACGCTGCTTCGTTGGCAGCTCTTGTGCCTGACTACATTTCCGTTGTTCCAACAGACCCACTTAACAGTGCAGCCTACAACTTCGCTAGTGAAACCACGGAATATCACGTTGGGACTACTTTAGAGAACGCCAACAACATGCCGGACAATGATGCCGACTGTGATTCTAATGATAATGCCCCCGGTAACTGTTTCAAGAGCGCCCCGCTTGCAAACGGCACCCCGTTTGACGGTTCTGTGGCAAAGGTCTACGACCAGAAACAATAAATTCTTCGCAGTCTATCTGAAGATAACAAACATCCGCCTTTTAGGGCGGATGTTTGTTATAATAGTTTGGTGGTTTATTTAGCTTACTTCATTTTTGGCGCTATCGTTGGTAGCTTTCTTAACGCCTTAACCCTTCGGTTGGGCACAGGACTTTCAATTTACCGAGGTCGTTCAATGTGTTTTACTTGTGGTCACAAGTTATCCTCTCGTGAACTTGTGCCAATCGTAAGTTACTTGATACAGAAAGGATATTGTCTTCATTGTAAGGCACATATTTCTCTGCAATACCCTTTGGTGGAAATCATGACAGGTCTCGGTTTTGTTATTTTGGCTAGCAAGGTGACAAGTTTGGGTCTTCTGTTTCTTGCCCTGACCACTTTTTCACTCTCTGTTGCTATATGTATTTATGACCTAAGGCATAAAATAGTTCCGGACTCCTTGGCTTACAGCTTACTTGCAGTCGGACTCCTGTCATTTGTCGTAAATAGAAATGATGGAGGCTGGACGGAATTTGTTGCGGGGCCGATCGCAGCTTTATTTTTCGCCTCGTTATGGTTTTTTTCTGACGGAAAATGGATGGGTTTAGGTGACGCAAAACTTGCTTTGGCGATGGGATTTTTCCTTGGAGCTAGGGGTATTATTGAAGCCATATTCATGGCATTCTGGAGTGGAGCCATCGTTGGCATAGTCCTGTTGTTGCTACGTAAAAATCACATTACAATCAAAAGCGAGATTCCTTTCGCCCCCTTTCTCCTTGGGGCAATGTTTTTAGAAATCCTAATGCCTCCGCGCATGCATTTTTTATGAGATACAGGAAAGGATTTACGGTAATTGAGTTGCTTGTTTCAACAGGGATTATGTTGCTTATTATGGGTGTAGTCCTAGCTAACTACCCGAGTTTCAGGGCTAGGACCTCGCTTTCATCTGTGGCTAGGGAGATAGGATTACTCATCCGAGAAGCGCAGGTATATGGTTTGGCAGTCAAGAGATTTTCTCTTTCAGATAAAACCTACCCGCCCTACGGTATCCATCTAAACAACACAAATTCAAAAGAGATTGTGATGTTCGGAGACCTTATGCCTGGTGGCGAAACCGAGGGTGTCTATGATAGTGGAGATGGTTGCGGGGGAAAGGAAACGGAATGTATTCGGCGCTTAACAATAAATGGAGCCGTGAACATCATCAAATTTTGCGTCCTTGAAGGAGGTGGAGACGGATATACAGCAGAAGAAATATGCGATATCTCCCAACTCAACATTAGTTTCCGTCGGCCAGACCCAGAGGCCTTTATAATAGTCAATGATTCCTCAAGGCGCTATAATGGAGCCAATATATATTTACAGTCTAACCGTGAGCCCGCGGAAGAAAGGGTTATCCGGGTGTGGGTAACAGGCCAAATTTCAGTTCAATGAGTATGCACACAAAAGCCAACAAGGGATTCACGTTAATTGAGATGTTGGTCGCTATTTCCATTTTTGCCATCGTCATTATTATTGCCATCGGAGCTTTGCTTAATTTGGCCAGAGCCAGCGATCGTTCTCAAGCCGTTTTGACTGCCATCAATAATCTTGATTTTGCTATGGAACAAATGTCGCGGACAATGCGGGTCGGGACCAAATTTTTCTGTTCCGACGGGGTTCATCCTGTTTCTGCGCAAACACGCAATTGCTCATACAGCCAGAGAAAGAGCGCTGTTTCGTTCACAGACCAAGATGGCCGGCGGCTTGTTTATCGCCTGAATCCTTCCACACAAGCCCTTGAGAGAGAGAATTTGTCAGAAGTGCCCAAGCGAACCTTTGCCATCACAGCTCCGGAAATAAAAGTTGAAAGACTCTCCTTTGCCGTACTCGGTTCTCTTCCAAACGATAACATGCAACCCAAGATAAGCATTAACATCAAAGCTCGTACGGCCATACCAGAACTGAAAGACGAGGACCAAGTTTCTTTTAACCTGCAGACTACGATTTCACAAAGAGGCTTTGATATATAAAACCTTGATATGCCTAAATTTACAAATTTGAAAAAAATCTCCAGCAAGGGATTCACTTTATTGGAAACTCTGGTGGCCATCGCCATAGTAATGCTTGCTATCGGGAGCGCTTTTGGTCTTGTCCCAGAGGGACTCATTGGAGCAAGGTTTGCCAAAAACCAAACAACCGCTACCTACTTGGTTCAGGAGGCAATGGAAGAAGTTCACAATTTAAGAGACAACACGATGTTTTTTTCGGCTAACCCCAGTGACCCACTGAATTGGCTTTCAGCACTTTCCGCCTGTATTGATAAACTCTGCACAATAGATGCCGTATCAGGCAGTGTCCAAGCGTGTTCTACCAAGTGCCCCCCGATGGACGTGAGGTTAGATGATAGCGGAAGTATCATATATTCTAGTCACACAAATATAGCTAATCCCTCAAATGCCCCAAGTATTTTTACCCGTGAAATTACAATAAAGAAAATCAATAATGCGACAATAGGCAGGGATGATACCGAAGCACAATTGACAGCCCGTGTTCGCTGGGATGAAGGTTCGGTAACAAAAACCACAGAGATGAAAGAGACCTTATTTGATTGGTGGACTTTCAATAAATAAATTTGATGTTAAAGAATAAGACAATAAGCAATGGAGATAGAGGATTTGCATTACTCATTGCTATTGTTGTTGCCACAATTATCTTGACTATCGGCATATCAATAGTGAATGTGGCCTTGAAAGAGGTTATTCTGGCCTCAACTGTTCGCAACTCATTAGCCAGTTTTTACACAGCTGATTCCGGAGTTGAGTGCGCTTTATACTGGGACAACATCAGAGGCAATTTTTCTAAAGAAAGCGTCTTTGACCCAAAACAGGGAGGGGCCGGGCCATCAACAATAGAGTGTGGGGGTATTCTAGTCGGGGATATATTTAGGTCTCCCACAGTAAATTTTGGACTTGTATCAACATCTAACGCGGACCTTCCATGTGGCCAAGTGAACGTTGAAGTGGCTCCAGTTGGCAAAGGTGAGGATAAAGTCACCCTGAAGTCTCTCGGTTCCAACACCTGCAATACAAACAATTCGCGCAGAGTGGAACGCGCTCTTGAAGTAAAATATAGCCGTTTTGAATGAGAGAAAACGAGGCAGAAGCGCGAATAAAAGAGCTTACAAAAGTGGTCAATTACCACAGGAGACTTTATCATGTGCTTGATAGGCAAGAAATCTCGGAAGCGGCCCTGGATTCTCTCAAACACGAACTCAAATTGCTTGAGGAGAAGTATCCAAAGTTTGTTCAATCCGATTCCCCAAGCAGGCGTGTTGGTGGTGAACCACTTCCGGAATTCAAGAAAGTACATCATACCGTAACCCAATGGTCTTTTGACGATTGTTTTTCTGACCAAGAACTGGATGATTGGGCAGAACGGAATAGAAAGATACTTGGCAATCTAAAGCCGACCTATGTTTGCGAGCTAAAAATAGACGGATTTAAAATAGTGCTCACTTACGAGAAAGGAGTGCTCAAAACAGCTGCCACAAGGGGTGATGGGAAGATTGGGGAGGATGTAACCGAAAACGCAAAAACAGTAGAGTCTATCCCGCTTTCTCTCGAGAAGCCAATTGATATTATCGTTGAAGGAGAAATTTGGTTGTCGCGCAGAGAATTTGCGCGCATAAATCTAGAACAAAAGCAAAAAAACTTGCCTCTCTACGCCAATCCACGGAACTTGGCCGCTGGCGCTATTCGCCAACTTGACCCAAAAATTGTCTTCTCGCGACGTCTAGACAGTTTTACATACGATGTAGCGGCCTATAAAAGTTTGCCGAGAACTCAAGAAGAAGAACTCCAGTTTTTAGCCGAACTTGGGTTTAAGGTAAATTCTCACCACGAAACATTTTCTGACACTGCGGGCGTAATTAATTTTTGGAAAGAATGGCGAGGTAAAAAAGATAAGCAGGAGTATTTAATAGATGGAATAGTGGTCAAGGTCAATGAACGCGCTTTACAAGAAAAGCTTGGGTACACCGGTAAATCACCCCGTTATGCGATTGCCTTTAAGTTTCCAGCAGAACAAGTTACTACTGTGGTTGAGGGTATTGAGGTACAGGTGGGTAGAACAGGCGTGCTTACGCCAGTGGCGTACCTGCGTCCCGTAAATGTGGCTGGCTCCATTGTGTCTAGGGCGACACTTCATAACGAAGATGAGATAAGGCGTCTAGATGTAAGAGTAGGCGATACTGTAATATTACAGAAAGCAGGAGATGTTATTCCCGATATAGTCCAAGTTCTGACAAAACTAAGACCTAAAAATTCTAAAGCCTACAACATGCCTAGTGTTTGCCCGATATGTGCTTCAAAAGTTGTGCGTATAGATGGTGAGGTGGCGCATAGATGTAGTAATGACGCTTGTCCCGCTCGAGATTTGCGCAAGGTTTATCACTTTGTCTCACGCAGGGCAATGAATATTGACGGGCTTGGACCAAAGATTATTGACCTTTTAGTTGAACATAACTTACTTTCTAGCTTTGCTGATATATATGAACTAGAGATTGGTGATGTGTCGGCCCTGCCACGCATGGGTGAACAAAGCGCCCAAAATTTAATCCACGCCGTTGACAAAAGTCGAAACACAACATTCCCCAGATTTATTTTTGCGCTAGGGATTCCACAGGTTGGGGAAGAAACGGCAATAGACCTTGCTAATCACTACGCTACACTTGATAAGCTGATGCGTGCAAGCAAAGAAGAATTAGCGGGTATTTATGGCGTAGGGGATGTAGTGGCAGAAAGTATTGAAGATTATTTTGCAAATAAGAAAAACATTACGCTTGTTCAGCGTCTCTTGAAACACATCCGTATTATGCGTCCCAAATCAAGCACCAAGGACCTAGCA
>Ga0155039_106_pt1 | contig 14870 bp, 19 predicted proteins | sample RifCSPhighO2_01_FD_106007 | JGI IMG/M metagenome (GOLD analysis project Ga0155039, IMG submission 106007) | Parcubacteria group bacterium RIFCSPHIGHO2_01_FULL_45_26 | reverse complement strand
CAAGCGCTGGTTTTCCTGCTTCGAGATTCGCTACCCCTTCAATAGGAACAATGCGTGCCTGGTTCTTTCCAATGGAAAGACCAAGCGTAAAGCTCAGCACTACGGCGCCTATCAAAAAAAGAAACAGGAGATTTCTTCCAAGATTCTGCATATAACAGCTTACACTATAGCACATCATTTTAGAAAAGCCAACCTCTGCCTAAGTGACACTTAGGACATGTGTCCTAAGTGTCACTTAGGCAGATAACAAGCTTAGCCGGATGCCTACCAAGCGAACGGGTTTTGGGTTCTCGACAAGGAAGCGCAAAAGCAGCTTGTTTGCTTCTTTCTGAAAGAATTCTTCGCTTTGAACAGCTTTCTTGCCTGTTTTAGATTTGGTGTGCGTTTCAAACCCTTGAAAGCGGCAACGCACCGTAATCCCCCTAAAAGCGAGGTTCTGCTCTTTTACTTCCTGCCACACATCTCTGACAAGCTCCTTGAATACTCCAAAGATCTCTTCTCCGTCTCTCGTATCTTGCATAAACGTGTGCTCTTTGCCAATAGATTTCACCTCTTCTTCAGCAACCACTGGATTCTCATCAACTCCCCTCACCCTGTCGTACAAATCTCCGCCATATACTCCGAGCAAGTCTATTAACTTCTTCCTTTCCATCTTCTTCACGTCTGCTACCGTAAGTTCTTGCTTCTGAAACGCTTGGTACAACAAAACCGCGGTTTTAGGGCCTACGCCCGGAATCTCTTGGATATCCAAAGGTTCAAGGAATTTCTCGACGTCTTTTGGCTCGACAATCAAAATACCGTTCGGTTTTGCTCTCCCACAGGCTATCTTAGCAACCATTTTGTTGGGCCCTATCCCGCAGGAAGCAGGAAGGCGTTCTCGCTCAAAAATCTCTTTTCGAATATCTTGTCCAAGCTTTTCTGCTTTTTTGTATGTTCCTACAAAACTAATATCCAAATACGCTTCATCGAGCGAGACCTGCTCAACCACAGAAACGTAGTTGTGAAGAATCTCCATGATCTGGCTAGAAACTTCATTATACAGTTCCCCGTTCACGGGAAGAAACACAGCCTGGGGGCAAAGCTTCCACGCGGTGGAAATGGGAAGAGCAGAATGAATACCGTACTTCCTTGCTTCGTAGTTTGCGGTAGACACGACTCCCCTTCCCTTCCCATTAAGAGGATCAGCACCTACCACAACGGGTTTTCCTTTAAAATGGGGACTCTCTCTTTCTTCATCGCGGATATCATCCACATCTGATATCAATAATTACCGATTCGATGCGTTAGCTAATGCCTGCGGGTGCCAATTGGCCGGTTTACGGCGTTGATGATGTCCTCGTCTGAAAGCAGGAGTTTGATTGCCTCCGAGAACCATTCATCTTGGTCGCTCCGACTAGATTTCACCCTGACTCTAATCTTTCGAGTGCCGTTCTTGCTACCTGCGGGCCTTCCCGGGCCATGTCGAGTTTCGGACTTGAACATAGGGTAAATAGAAAAGCAACGACGTGAATCGCTGCTCTCAACAAATTGCATCGTATTTCGACCTTTGTGACCACCTTAGCACGGGATTCCGGACAAACAAGAGCGGGCGTCAGAGCGGTCCAAATTAGTTACGCGGTTCGGAAAACGTGTCAGCTGCGTACCAATAGGAAGTATTGGCGGGCCTTCACAAAAACCATGGTAACTGTATAGTTGAACTAATTATGGACCCGAATGCATCTCAAGCTCTAGTCAAGAAGAGACAGCTTGCCGATACCCTACGCGGCGAGTTCGAAGCAACTCTGAATGACCGGGTGAATCGATTCTTCGAAGTTAGACCCCACGAAATCATTCCGAACACGCATTTTGCTCCAGTCTCCACCGAAGCCTCGATGCTGTTCCGAGATGGGCACTTCTATGGTTGCATCGCCTTGACACAGGCAACCGGTGAGGCACTAGCTCGGTTCATGTGTCAGAAGAACAAATTCAAGCCGGCCAAAGTGTTCGAGACCAACGTGGACAAATTGTACAAGCGAGGGTTCATAAATCCGGCGTTGAGATCTGACCTTATCGGCCTCTGGACTGGACGAGATGACTACCATCACCTGAATCCCAACATAGAACAAGATCGCCAGAGACTGACGCAGTTGGCACAAGAGAAGATTAAGCTCTTACAAAAGATCGAAAGAGAAGTCTTCGCGTTTTCGGTCAGAAACGGCGCCTTGGTCCCTAAATGCCCACAGTACTGGGATATGGACGACGAGAATCAAACCCAAGTATATCTACGGCTGGATTAGGGCCAACGCCAGAGTATTTCATAGCGCCATCTCCTAATGAAGCGAAGCGGTCGTCAGCTCGACGCGTTCCTTGTCCCGCTCGAATTTTATATGGAAGTGATCGAAGAATCCTGCCTGCCCCAGAATGGCGCCTACGCCCTTTGAATCAGTAAAGCCAACCTCCATTTCAAATGAGGTTGAATCGCCAACGACTTCCAGATCGATCGTGTGCATGTAGACCTCGACACCAGCGCCTTCAGAGATACCAAAGAACGTCATCTTGCGGCCACCAGTGACATCAATCCCAAGCGCCTGGCCGAGTGAAGCATGAAAGAGGGAGATGTCTGCTCCCGAGTCAACAAGAGCAAACACCTTGACCCTCTTATCCTTGTAATGCAAAGCCACCGGAATGACCGGACGGCTGATCCAAGGTTTGTTCGGGTCGCGGAAGTTCGGCTGCTTGAGGTAATCGAACTTCATGCAAGAGGAACATAGGCACCTCGAAACGGGAGGACCTTGAAGAGGGTGGGATCCTTGTGACCTCGATGCTCAGCCTCCCGAAGGGCTTGAGCGGCGTCCTGGCCACTTCCCACTACTTCTTTCGTCTCATCATCTAGCGCAACCCACTTGTTTTCGTAGGGTTTTAATTGTTCAATAAATCGGTCTGTCATATCTTCTTAATAGCGCTGTCCCGCATATCTGTCAAATAGCCGAACTTTAGCTGTGCATGCCTTTACACGAATACAGTCAATTCAAAGGTCGCATTATTGCGCCCGCTCACGCGTGCTTCAACCGCGGCAAAAAACGCGTCCATATCCAAATGCAAAATAATCCTTTCTTCCATACCTCTTATCTTAGCAGAATAAAAAGACGGGCGAACACGGTTATCGGTGCTAGCCCGTTACTGCAAGTTGTCCTTCAGGCAGTAAGTATTTGAGAACTTCCTGCCAAGAATTTACCCTTTGAATGCCATACAAAGAACGCCCAGAGCGCCGAACCTCCACCATATTCGGCCTGAAGAGAAAGAGGTTCGGAACCACAGAAACCATGTGTGCCAGAACGCTCAAACGGTCATCAACAAAATAGGTAATTCCCTGCTCCCTGCAAATGCCGGCCTTCTGAAACGGCTGGTCGCAGAACCGAACGTTCTCAGGGTTTATACCTGTGTAGTCAAAGAACCCATGGTAAGCGAGCCATTCTTCGGTCTTTTCGAGGACCCCTTTGTTCAAAGGAGTCCCCCGCTTACATCTGGAAACAAGAAAAACATTGGGGCCGAACCGCTGCTTTACGAGCTGGCGTAGAGCATCGAACGCACCCGGGATTGCCGGGGTCTGTAAATAGTCTTCATCGAAAAACGAAGCGATAGTTTCATCATTTCTCGCTCGGTCGATAATGACTCCGCCGATGTCAACGCCAAGTACCTCACGTACTGCTGGCAATTTTTTATCCTCCTCACGAGGTCGTAGCTCTGCTCATAAAAGCACAACGTATCCCAAAAGTCAAGGATCTGGAAAAGAAATAAAAAGAGGCTGTCTTTGAGAAACAGACCCCTTCCTTTGCGCTCTTCGTCACTGGCGCAGTACTTGCCCCACAGGAACCTTTGCCCTGCAGGAAACGCACAGGCGCTCTCGACAACTGTCGGGGTCGATCATCTTCCTGTTGCATTTTGCGCAGTAAGCCCCGGTAAGGACAATGTACGGTTTGCCCTCCTGAACATCATGACGAACAAAGATGACCCCTCCGCGCGCAGAACGACAAACCTTGACGATCTCCGAGATCTGCCAATCGTCATCTCTATCGGTCCCGGCAAGAGGAATGACCACGCCACGCACCCTGAATTGTGCTCCAGGGCCGTCGGGCGTCCTACCATCAAGATAGAGAGTATTCCCCGGTCTGCTGAGCGATGTGCCGGTGCGGATAAAACCGTGATCGATCTGGGTCACAGGGAACAGAGTGAATGTGCCCTCTTGGTCGTCGCGAGTTACAATCATCAGTCCATTCCTTTCTACTGAAAACAAAATACCACACAATAAGAAAAAAGTCAAGGGTTTATGGAAGAAATAAAAAGAGCAGCTTCTAGACTGCTCATACTTGCCGCGCAGAGTTCGCCAGACTGTACCCAAGCCCTTCCTCCTTGTGTCTCCACCGCGACTCGAACGCGGAACCAGCACCTTAAAAGGGTGTTGCTCTACCAATTGAGCTATGGAGACAGAAAAAACTGTCCGAGGGAATAATAGCTTACATCCCCTCTTTTTTCAAGCGTTCCAAGAGTTCTTTTTGTTGAGGAGTGAGTTTCTTTGGAGTCTTGATCTTGAGCTCCACGTACATATTCCCTCTTCCCAATCTTCCAAAACGAGTGATGCCTTTTTCTGGAACTCGCAGCACATTCCCCGACTCAGTACCTGCGGGAACTTTCAAAAGTATGTTTATTCCTTCGGCTGTAGGAACCGATATCTCGTCTCCCAGAACAGCCTGAGAAAAAGTTATTGGCTGCGCCACGAAGAGATCGTCTCCCCTTCTCTCGAACACAGCGTGAGGCTTTATCTTGATCCTCACGTACAGATCTCCTGGTTTTCCCTTTTTCCTCCCCATGTCTCCTTTCCCCTCGAACTTGAGAACCTGGTTCGTATCCACGCCTGCTGGAATGCTTATCTTCAAAGTTTCCTTTCCGCGCACCCTTCCTTCACCCTTGCATACGTTGCAAGGCTTTTCAGGCCTGAATCCTTCTCCCTGGCATTCAGGGCACGTACTCAATCGTGTGAACGTGCCAAACACAGTTCTTTGGATCTTCTGCACCTGGCCCTGGCCTCTGCAGGAGAAACATTCTTTTGTTTGAGTTCCCGGTTCCCCTCCCATTCCCTGACATCGCAGACAAACTTGGAACTTGGGAAGCGTGATCGTTTCCTCTCTCCGCTGAAGCGTTGCTTCCAAAGGAAGCTCAAGATCCATTTCAATGTCTCTGCCCCGTTTCGTGTCAGTTCTCGCGCCTTCCCCCGCCCCAAAGAAATCCTCGAACATGTCACCCAGGTCTGAAAAGTCAAAACCAAAACCTTCGCCGTCGGCAAAGTCTTCGGAGCTCGGGCCTGAACCCCAATTCCAGCGAAATCCTCCAAACCCAGGCTCTCCTCCCCCTGGCATTCCTCCTTCAAACACCCTCCCGAACCTATCGTACTGTGACCTTTTTTCTTTATCAGAAAGGATTTGGTACGCCTCGTTTATCTCCTTGAACTTCTCTTCGCTCCCTCCCTTGTCTGGGTGGAACTGGTGAGCCAGCTTGTAGTAGGCCTTCTTAATTTCTTCCTGGGAGGCGCTTTTCGTTATTCCAAGGATTTTGTAGTAGTCTTTAGTAGGCATGATTATCCTTGTGACTTATCTTGCTCAGAGCTCTCTCCACCTTTTTGCTCTCCTTGCTGGTAGAGTTGACTTCCTATCTTCTGCAGGGCCTGAGAAAGCTGTTCCACTGCTTCCTTTACTGCTTCCATGGTACCACTGTCTTTTACCTTTTTCAAAGCTTCAACCTTGTCTTCAACTTCTTTCTTCATATCAGCGGGGATTTTCTCTGCCATGTCTTTGAATGTTTTCTCCGCAGTGTACAAAAGAGTGTCAGCATTGTTCCTGGTCTCAATGAACTCGTGCTTTTTCTTGTCTTCTTCCTCGTGAAGTTCAGCTTCTTTCTTCAGACGCTCAACTTCTTCTTTTGAGAGACCTGTGGAACCTTCAATGCGTATGGATTGAGACTTCCCTGTTGCCTTGTCTTTCGCCGTCACGCTCAGGATGCCGTTCGCGTCAATGTCAAAACTCACTTCAACCTGGGGAACGCCTCTTGGGGCAGGAGCAATGCCTTCAAGAACAAAGCGGCCGAGAGACTTGTTGCCTTCTGCCATGGGCCGCTCTCCTTGCACCACGTGCACCTCAACAGAGGTTTGGTTGTCTGCGGCTGTGGAAAATACCTGTGACTTTGCAGTAGGAATAGTGGTGTTCTTTTGAATGAGCACGGTGTTCACTCCTCCCAATGTTTCAATACCCAAAGACAAAGGCGTCACGTCGAGCAAAAGAACATCCCGCACGTCTCCCTGCAAAATGCCTGCCTGAATGGCTGCTCCCATTGCAACCACTTCGTCTGGATTCAAAGACTTGTTGGGTTCTTTGTTAAAAAGCTGTTTTACTGCTTCCTGCATTGCGGGCATGCGTGTTTGGCCTCCCACAAGCACCACCTCATTAATATCTTGAGGAGTTACGTTTGCTTCTTTCAATGTCTGCTTTACCAGTTCAAGGGAGCGGTCAATATACTCTCTCACCAATCCTTCAAGCTGCGCTCTCGTGAGTTTGTACAAAAGATGGCGAGGCCCTGAAGCGTCTGACGTGATGAATGGCAGGTTTATCTCGGTTTCCAAGGCAGTGGAAAGCTCTACCTTTGCTTTTTCAGCAGTTTCTTTGAGCCTTTGCAAAGCCAAAGGATCTTTTGAGAGATCAATGCCTTGGTCTTTTTGGAATTCAGCAATGATCCAATCCATGACTTTCTGATCAAAGTCTTCTCCGCCCAAATGCGTGTCACCTCCGGTTCCTTTGACCTCAATGGTGTCTTTTGAAACTTCGAGAATGGAGATGTCGAATGTTCCTCCTCCAAAGTCATAGACAATAATGCGTTCGTTCTTTTGTTTATCCAAACCATAGGCAAGAGCTGCCGCAGTAGGTTCGTTGAGCACGCGCTTCACTTCAAAGCCGGCTATTTCTCCTGCAGACTTTGTTGCTTTTCTCTGGCTGTCGTCAAAATACGCAGGCACGGTAATAATGGCTTCGGTTATTTTCTCCCCAAGCTTCTCTTCTGCGTCTTGCTTTAATTTCCGCAAAACCATTGCAGAGATCTCAAGAGGTTTGTACCACTTCTCTCCCATTTTCACTTCAACGCCTCCGTCTTCTGCCTCTTTTATCTCGTAAGGCAAGAGTTTCTTGTCCCTCTGCACTTCTGCGTCGGTATATCGCCTTCCGATCAAGCGCTTTACCTGGAAAATGGTGTTCTGGGGGTTGGTTATCTGCTGGCGCCGCGCTTGTATGCCAACCAAGATCTCCCCGTTCTTTGAAACAGCAACAACAGAAGGAGTAGTTCTCGCGCCTTCTCTGTTCTCGAGCACCTTTGCTGCTCCCCCTTCCATGACCGCTATTTCAGAAAGCGTTGTTCCCAAGTCTATTCCTACGATTTTTGGCATATGTCAGAAATGTATTGTTATTTTATTACCTTTACTTTTGCGGGGCGCAGGAGTTTTCCTCTGAGCAAGTATCCTTTTTCCACAACTTCCTCGACAGTCCCCTGTTTTTCTCCTTCAACCTCTCCTACTGCTTCGTGGAATTCGGGGTTGAACTTTTCTTGTTCTGCTTTGAGCTCTTGCACGCCCTGGCTCTTCAAAAACTCCCGAAGCTGATTCCCTATTTGCAAAAATCCCTGCACGTTCTTATCTTCTTTCATGTCTGGAGGGATGATACGCTCGGCATACTCAACCGTATCAAGCAAAGGAAGGAGCTTGAGCAAAAATCCGGCTTGCGAATACTCTATCAATCCCCCAATGCGCTCCATTTCCTCTTTCTTGTAGTTGATGAAGTCTGCCCGCGCGCGCTGCCAGCCCGCAAGATACTCGTCTTTTTCTTTCTTGAGCTCTTCCAGCTCTTTTTTAAATTTCTCTTCGTCCATGCTGTTATAAAAGCGACTCAAGCAAACGGATGTTTTTATGGTATGCCATGCGTTTGGGGCCCAAAAGGGCAACCTTTCCTTTTTCTCCCTCGGGGAATGAAAAATCCGCAATCATTATACTAAATTCTTTGGCATTTGAAAAAGGAGCTTCCCTTCCAATAAATACCTGAATGCCGCTTCCCTGGGGAAATTCCCCTGCACGCTCTTCGAATTCTTCTACCAGCTTTGCAAAATTCTTTACGGTTGACCTGTTGTCAAACTCGGGTTCTTCCAAAAGCTCTTCCCATCCTTCTTTAAAAAGCATGCCTTTCTTTTCCAGATATACCGCGGTCAGCACAGATGCCAAGCCTGCGAGATTTTTGGCTATCATTCCTGCTTCTTCAAACACGTCACCAAGCTCTTCGAACATATGTTCTTGCTCTTTTTGCTTTGGTTCCCGCAGTATCTCGTCTACAAAGAATCGGTAGCCTTTGTCTGTGGGAACGCGGCCCGAGGCAGTGTGAGGCTGCATCAAAAAGCCCTGTTCAGACAACGCAAGCATTTCATTGCGTATGGTTGCTGGACTCACGCCAAAATCATACCTCTCTTCAAGAAGCTGCGAACTGATCGGCTGAGCCAATCTTATGTATTCTTCCACCACTGTTTCCAGTATGTCTTTTTGCCTCTGCGTAAACTCCATATTGATATATCGTAGCAAATAAAAATTAGCAGTCAAGAGCATAGACTGCTAATTGGAACCCCCTACCACGCATAGCTTCGGCGGCAGGATGGGCCATCACTCATGGCCTGCTCGAATCTTTGCGCGCTTTCTCCATTCGCGAAGCATCCCCTTGTAGATGGGCCGGTGGTCGCCTAGCCCCTTCCTGTGTGCAATTTCCTTAGCTGCGTCCCAATACTTTTGCTCGATGCGCCCAAGAGAACTCGTCAACTGGTCGGCGATGAAAACCGCGTCATCGTCGCTTATGACGCCCCTGGAATGTTTCCTCCCCGAGAGCGCTGCTTCGGCTTCTTGAATAGCGACAACCCATTTGTCTCGGGATAATAGAGACCTCTTACCCATTTCACTACTCCTTGGAACTGACTTCTCTATACCACATTAGTGCGAAAAGAAAAGTCAACCATAGTGTGAATCTTCTACGATCGTAGATTTTTTACCTGATGATTGTTTTTCAAAAGAAAAAGCAGCCAGGACTTCCCGACTGCTAATCGCTGGGTTTCTACTTTTCTGCCCTATAGTCGAGCATCTTGTGCAAGACTGCGAGAGCAATGAGCACCCACATCGCAATCCATACGGCAGAGTCGTTTGCGCTGTCGAAAAAGCCCCTAAGGAGCCAGATAAACATAAATCACCTCCTCGGAGAGAACTACACTTTGTATAGCCTAGACACTACACTTCGTCAAATTGTGGATAAAAAGTATGGAAAGTTCTTTGCAATCTGGTATCATGGACAAATGCGGCGGATTATTGAGACTCCAACAGTCACGTGGGTAGACATTCAAAACCCCACGAAAGAAGACCTCCAATATTTAAAGGACAGGTTCAACTTCCACCCCCTGGTACTTCAGGAACTCATTCCTCCTATATGGAGAACCAAAGTGGAAGTATTTGCAGACTACCTGTTCCTTGTTCTTCACTACCCTGTGTATAACAAAGGATTGCGGGAAACCCGGCCCCAAGAGCTCGACATTATTGCAACGCGCAACGCAGTAGTGACGAGCCACTATCATTCAATACTCCCTATAAAATACCTGTTCGACAGGTGCAACCTGTACCCTGAAACAAGAGAAAGCTACATGAACAAAGGTTCTGGATACCTATTGTTCCACGTGCTCAACGAATTCTGGGAAAGCTCCCTTACCAAGCTTCCTCGCATTAACAGGAAGCTCGACCAGATCGAAGGCGCTATCTTCCAGGGCCAGCAGTCGCAAATGCTCGAGGAAATCTCGTTCACCAAAGCAGACATTATTGATTTCCTTCGCATCGTAGTCCCCCAGGGTGATATTTTTGATTCTTTGAAAAACGAAGGGACCAAGTTCTTTGGCCAAGAAATGGAACCCTATTTCTCGCACCTCCTGGGTCACTGGAGCCAGGTGAAAAACGACTTGCAGTCTTACAAAGACACGGTGCGGGCCTTGGAAGAAACCAACAACTCCCTCTTGGCCCACAAAACGAATGAAATCGTGCGCGTCCTCACCCTGTTCTCTGTCATTGTGCTGCCCACCATGCTCATTGCCAACATCTTTGGCCAGAACCTGGATCACCCCCTCATTAATAATCCCTACAGCTTCTGGATCGTCCTCGGGATCATGTTCTTGGGAACCGCGAGCGTTATAGCTTTCTTCAAGAAGAAGCGATGGATGTAATTTAGCGGTATTTGATATACGCCCGATCCCCAAAACGAAGATCAATATAGAGAAGAGACGAGCGCCTGGTAGGCGGTATTTTTTTCTCAAGAACCGCTTGGAGCTTCTGAAGCTGCCAGTCAATGCTTTCTTTCGGGTTGATATATACTTCCCATTTTTCCGAAGTCTTCCAGTCTGCCCTTGTTTCTGAAACAACGTTCAAAGACAAGAACGTAAGCTTAGGATCATGAAATGCAAAGATCCCTTCTGCTTTTTCCTTGAAATCCAAAAGCAAAGCCCACGTATCTGCATTGAGTACTGCTTTGCCAATGCTTGGGAAATCTGCAGTATACACAAGAAGCTCAAACCCAGGCTTGCTTTCTTTAAAAGCTAGACCCTTCTTATCTATCAGAACACAGGGAGAAGCTTCTGAGCACCACAAAGCAACTCCAACCTTTTTCTGGAACGTAACCCGCACTTTGCGGGGAAGGCCGCGGCTTACTTTTATATTCTCGATCTCTGGAAAAGCGCTCTCAAGCGACTGCTTCGCTTTGACAGAGTTAAAAAGAAATATGTTCCCCTGCGGAATAAAGGGAAGGATCTTGTCTTGGAGTTCTGCGCTGTCTCCCTGCGCTTGCACATCAGTGATCCGAAATACAGGAGAGAGAAAGAAAAAGTACCCAAGGCTTCCTGCTGCCACAACAAGCAAGAAAGAAACCCAGAATGCTTTGTGCCGGTACAAAGGTTTTTTCCGCTTGATCCTTTTTGGTTTCCGATATCTCATAATCCCCTCCGTATCTTCCTTACACTCTCAAAAAAGTAGGTGAGCCAATATTTTGGAGAAAGCACAAAATCCTGGGTTTTGACGTATTCGTGCGCCTTTCCCCCAAACCCCATCTTAAAAAGCGTAGGGCCTGCCCAGGGATGGCCTTTGTGCTTGAGGGGGTCAACATATCCCCAAAAGTCGTACAGTCGGCATCCCCTTTTCTTTGCCTCCTGTAAAGCATGCCACTGAAGAAGATAGGGCAAAGAATATTTCGCGTATTCATTCAAAGAAACCGCGTGGTGATAAAATCCTATGCCTGACCAGAAAATGACAAAGGAACCCGCGGCTATCTCTCCTTTATGCTTTGCCCAGAAAAGCGCTACCTCGTTGTTCTTACCAAATACACCGAACTCTTTTTCAAGATATTCCAAGGAAAAAGGAACAAAATGCTGGCGCTTGGAAACCTTGTTATGGAGTTTGCTGAATACCTCCACATCTTTTGGGTCATTACTTAAGGAGATCGCAACATCGGGATTCATTTGGGCGTGACGAATGAGGTATCGGGTGGTTTTCCTCATAGCATGAAAAAGCTCGTCTTCAGAAGGAGTAAGACCAAGCTTCCAAGAAGCTTCAGGATGCGTTTGAATGGGGGCGGGCCTGAAACCAAGGCTGCGGAACATTGTGGTATTCTCCTCGGTTCTTTCGAAAATAGGGTTCATGCGAATAAAAGATACCTCCTCTTTTTCTGCAAGGGTTTTCAATTTTTCCAGCAAAGCCTGGAGAACAACCACTTTGGTAGCACTGCCAACGGGGCCGTGTGGAACAAGGAGAAATGAACCTCTCTTTGCGTGAACTTTCACCACAAGAGCAACGCTCAAAAGTTCATCCCCAGCAAACATGCCAAATCTCCACACTTTGTTGCCCAAAGCTTCCTGGAACTCTCCCCAGCTCCAGGAATGGAGAAACGTCTTTCCTGTTTGCTGAAAAAGGAACTTTTCCCATATATCTTTTTGCGTAATCTCCCTAACCTCCATACTGTCTCAAAAACGTAATTATGGTTTTCGCGTGTTCCAAAGAAATATTGATGTGCGTGGGAAGATTGAGTGTTTCCCGCGAAAGCGTTTCCGCATTTTTACACATCCCCTCTCTGTACCCCATTGCTTCCAATCTCGTATCGTGGGGGGCGATGGAGGTGGTGTACCAGTCGCCTATCAAAAGGTTCTGCTTCCAGGCATTGCTGATTATCTCGTGAGCTTTCTTGTGACGCACAGGAAAACGCAAAAAGATACTTCCCTCCTTTGGTATATGAATGTTCAATTCGCGCGAATAAAACTCCGCGATTTTTTTACGATGTTGATTGAACCGTTCAAGCTTTGAAAGCTGGTGAAGGGCGAGTAAAGCCAACGCATTGGGAAGAGCTTTGGGGAAATACCCGGGCTTTTCTCCCCGTTTTTCTTTCCAGTGCACTGCTTTTGACAACACATGCAGTATTTGAAAGAGAACCAGGAGATACTTCCCTAACAATGAATAGGTAGGAAGGATAAGCCAATTCATTAACAAAGGATGCCCGAGTTGTTGTTTGATCCAGAAAAGCGAAGGATACCCAACCTCTTGCTGGAATCCCCTCAATCTTTTCGCAAGGCCGGGGTCACTGGTTACCGCCATGCCTCCATACACAGAAGATATCACTTTGTCTCGCGAGAAACTAAAGAACGCAACCTTACCAAAAGTTCCCACGAGTTTCCCTTGGTATTTGGCGCCAAGGGCGTGCGCGCAGTCTTCAATTAAAACAAGGTTGTGCTTCTGGCAGATGCTCTGGATCTTTTCCAGATCTGCTGGCAACCCGAACGTATGCTGCACAATGACTGCTCTGCTTTTTTGAGTTATCTTTTGTTCAAGATCCTCTGCATCCATGTTATAGTCGTCTTCCCTGCAGTCTACATACACAGGCTTCAACCCCTCCCACAGAACAGGGTTTGGCACTGCGTTGCAGGTAAAGGCCTGCAGCAAGATCTCATCTCCCTTTTCAAACCCAAGCGCAGAAAGAATTGCGGTCAAAGCAGAGCGCCCGCTGTTAAATGAAACTGCGGAGTTTACTCCAAGATACTCTGCAAACTCGTATTCCAGATCGTCAAGCGCTTTCCCTCTTTTCCATCTCCAGGGCTGGAAAAGCAACTTCAAAGCAAGCAGTACGTCGTCTGGTTCCGTATTGGGAGAAAGGGATATGGAAATTGGTTTCATTGTAGGAATGTTAGAATGCTTGAAGGAACCCTTCCTTCAAGTAACACCACGTCGCCTGATTTCGTGGTGTTTTTTATCCTCTCAATTATCTCTTGCGGGTTTTCAAGGAAAACTACTTTTTCTGAACCCTGCTTCAGGTCTTCAAAATACTCCCTCGTAGTAATAATAGCAAGATCACATATTTCAGCTATCCTCTTTCCTATTCGTTGGTGCACCACTTTCGCAGCCGAACCCAACTCGATCAAACAAGGCATCACAAGGATTTTTCTTGCCCTGAGACCTGTCGAAGGGTTGCCAGGGAATGTTTTTAGATACTCAAGATTTGCCAGCACTCCTGTAGGATTGGCAGAATACATGGCCTCAAGAATAGTAATCCCATCTTTCCCCTTTTTCATCTGAACTCCCGGGAACGCGTTGCCTATTCCCGATACCGCTGAAGCAATCTCTGCTTCTGACATCCCGAGCTCTTTTGCCACTGCCATAGCTCCCAGTATATTCTCCTCGCCTGAAAACTTAGCATCTTGGCCATATAATACTTTCCGCATGGCTGTCTTGTTGTATAGCTCCAAACAATAGTTGTTCTTTACGTTAAAGAACGCCACGCCATTCGCAGGCAAGCTTTCAATAAGCTCATACTTTGTTTTAATGATATTCTCCTGGGAACCGAACGTAGCCATGTGTTGTTCATTAATGCCGGTCAATACGCCTATAGTGGGCTTTGCAATGCTTGCCAAGAGCTTTATGCCTCCCCTACCATACGCACCCATTTCACACACGAACACTTCATGCTCCGGTTTCAACTCCCGCAGAATGCAATTCGAGATGCCAACTTCGGAATTTTGGTGCTCTTTGGTTTTCAATACCTTGAACTTCTTTGAAAGAATTTGAGCCAAGAACTCTTTGGTTGAGGTTTTGCCGTAGCTCCCAGTAATGCCAACAACAATAAGGTTTTTGAATCGGTCCCGCTTTGCTCGTGCCTGTACGATGATCCTTTGCCTCCCCAATGCCGCAAAGGGCTGAAATAGAAGCACAATTATGGAAACGATAACTGGGGTAAAAACGTCAAAAAGAAGCAAAGAAGGAGGATCTTGCGCAAACCCTGTTGCAAAAACAATGGAAACCAAAAGAAGGAATAAAGTCTTTTTGGTGAAGACCGGCTTTAAAAGCTTTCTTGCATATGCCTGCTTTGCTACTTGCAACGCTTCCAGGGCGTAGAGAATGAGAAGAAGGAATGCAAAATCGGTTGAAAAAAACAATGCTCCGAACAACGCAACCTTCCCAATAAAAAGTGGGTTTAAGAAAATCTGCTTTCCTTTGGCTGTCCTGAAGTGGTCAATAAATCTTCCAATGTGGTATTCCTTCAACTGCCACAGATACAGCCAAAACAGCAATGCTTTTGCAGTGCGAACAGCCCAGAGTATGGTAAGAAACGTCATCATTGCTTTTCTGAACAGAACTTTGCTATATGATACACAAACTCCTCTGGCACCTCCTGGTGAATAAGGTGGGAAGCACCTCTGAACACAATCAAAGAAGCCTGTGGTGGGAAGCACCTCTGAACACAATCAAAGAAGCCTGT
>Ga0155039_135_pt2 | contig 16441 bp, 11 predicted proteins | sample RifCSPhighO2_01_FD_106007 | JGI IMG/M metagenome (GOLD analysis project Ga0155039, IMG submission 106007) | Parcubacteria group bacterium RIFCSPHIGHO2_01_FULL_45_26 | reverse complement strand
CGTCATCATACAATTTCTTGCCTTTCTTAAATTCTTCCCCACCAACCCCCATCTGGATATCAAAAAGGGTAAAGTTCGGAGTTGCTACCGGCATCTGTTTACCTAGATATTTAGGAGTCATGAATCAACTTTAGCACAAAATTAATACTGCATTGCGTGTTACCTTTCGTGGCGTTACAATAGTGTAATGAGAACATTCGCCTTCATTGATGCATCAAACTTGTTTTATGGTGGTGAAAAGAGTTTGGGTTGGAAGATTGATTACGAGAAACTGCTCGTTTATCTAAAAAGCAAATATGGTGTTGCAGAACTTCTTTACTTCGGCGGGGTGGAGATACACAAATTTGTTTATAATTACCAGACTCAAGACACTGTCCCAGTTAGCAAATTGGAACAGTACTTACAACAATTTATCAAGAACGAGGGAGACAAGCTTAACGAAGCTGAATTACTTTTACTTAGCCGACATTTGCAGAGAGTGCGTTTTTATAAACATCTTGAGAAGTTCGGTTACAAATTATTCCTAAAACCGGTAAAGAGATATGAGCAGGAAGATGGTGTGCCTAAGCGCAAGGCAAATTGCGATGTGGACATGACTCTGTACATGCTTAAAGAAAAAGACAATTACGATAATGCAATAATTCTGTCCGGCGATGGAGACTTCTTGCCAGTGCTCAAGTATCTAAAAGAGCAAGGCAAACATGTTACAGTACTTGCCCGTAGCAATAGAACGGCGAGAGAGATAAGACAGTTTGCGGGGAGTAATTTTAGAGATTTTGAATATCTAAGGGAGTTAATCAAAATGAGGTAAAAAGCGAACGGCACCCATATAGGATGCCGTTCAAGTCTAGTGTCTGTATTGTAGACTATGGGATAATGTTGTCAAGCGGTTCGTGGTAGCAAAAAATACGAAATGGCTTAGAATGTAGACATTGACCCTTCGCAACGGTGGTACGGGGTAGGCTAAACTTTTTATGAATAAGCAAGTAAGCGATTTATACAATCTCGATAAAGCACACAACCTTAAGCACTTGGGCTTCCCCACTAAAGTGCATGCCCTCGTAGAGTGTGATGTCTGTGGACAAAATCACAGGTCATTTATCCTTTCCAAACTTGTAGAACATCACTCTGGCAGAGTCATTGCCCAAGCACTCCTAGATAGATTCCCTTTATGTGCCGAGGGTTCAGCACTATTCCCGTCCAACCGCAGTATTGATACCTACAAAACCAAGTACATGCAGAAGGATACAGACTTGCGAGGCGTGCCCGTCATTGACACTGCTATTCAGGAAGTACAGAGCAAGTGGCACGGCATCGCAGAGACAGAACATCCTCATGTCAAAGACATGATAAATTTGAGAAATTATTTTCGGTCTCACCCAGAAGTGATACAGGAATATAGCAATCTCAAATTTGATTTAGTTAAAAAATATCCGGATGATTACGGACTTTACCGAAAATATAAAGATGAGTGGATGGAAAAATTAAAGCAAGAAATACGGCTTGACAAATATGTTAAATAGTGCTATTATGGCGTGGTTATTGAATTCTTCAATAACCCCTAGCCACAAGGGTTTTGTGGTAACAGTTCCTTGTAAGGAGGTTTAGTATGAAATGCAAACTCTGCGATAGCAGTCTCCGACCGTTCAACTTTCTGGAGGACGAACCCGAAAAACATCGTCATCTCTCGAAAGCGCGCCTCGTTGGGTTTTCAAATCCTGACGGATGGAAATGCACGAACGCGAAGAAGTGCACAGCAACCTATGCGCGTGGCGAAGACGGCGCTCTCTACTATGTAGAGGCGACCAAGATGCGCCATGAACACCGAAAAGACCTCGGGGTCGCTGGCGACATCTGGGAGATCGTCGACGAATGGGAGTTGAACGAATCATCCAAGATGGAGTGGAAGGAGATGGACGAAACGCGAAAGGGGCAGATCGCCCTCCTCTACCTCAAGAACAAGCTACGCGAGGATGGTGTTCGACTCACGCCGAATTTTCGGCGACAAGTCGGAAATACCGCCAAAGCCATCGGCATTTCTGTCGACGAGGCAATGGAATTCTCCGAGCTTCTCGTTCGCGAGTTAGTCGAAGAAGCGTTCGTTAAGCCCAAGCACGACTAGTTCGCAAGTTCCAAAAGAACGACAGGGTAAGTTCTCATTGAGAGGACTTCTAAACGGGTAATTGCACCTCTCTCCATCACTGGAGAAACTGGGCAGGATAAGAACCGTTCCCCTCGTTCCAAGGGACAACCACGGCCGCATCATTCTCACGGATGATGCGGCCTTTCTCTTTTTAATATAATCGTGGGAGCAATCCCCGCCGTTTTCAGGAGATATTATAAAACGGCGGGGATTGCTCCCTTATAACTCACAATAACAAATTTATTTTCTCCGCAGTTTCTTCCGCAGATAATACAGTATTATCAATTTTCTCATCAAATACAGTCAAGTCTTTTTCCTATTTATAGAGCATTGTAAATTCTTCATCCGATATAGTATGTGGCCTATCCTTAAAACGCTTTTGAGTTTCCTCGTAAGAAGGCATAAGCAAAATAATTTTTACGTCGTCTAGATTCTTCTTATATAAATTTGCAGTTTCATCAGTTATAACATCTAAAATAACAACATCGATTTTATTTTTGATAAAATTCTTTGCAAGGAGGCAAGCGTTTTCTACTCCCAAGATTTGCTGAGACTTACCCTCCTCACCATCCCAAGGAGCCTTATGTGGCTGGACATACATCTGTCTCAAGGTATCAACGTCAATGACCGCACATTTTTCTCTTTTCTGTGCGAGGATCTTTGCAATCGTATTTTTTCCAGAAGCGGCTGGGCCAGTTAAAATTATAATAGACCTCTTTCTTAGTGATTCCCGGCGGTGAAACCGCCGGGAATGGGAAATCTCCCTCTATCTTTCACGCTACGCTGGGCACTGAATTTGAAAGAAAAATTGTGGTATGATGACGAGTGAGATTAGTCCTAAACAGATGCTCACGATTTTAAAATGGGTTTTGGGGATTGTCTTGCTCGGAGGTGGAGCAATTTTTGTAGTTATGAAGTCGCCTGACCTGCGCAGAACCTTATACTACAATCTAACTTCGGCAGGCCAGCAAGAAGCGCTTTTAATTGAGGTGAGACAGGACATAAAAGAACTTAAAACTAATTTGGGCATTAAAAGAAGCCCGCAAGCGAGCGAAAAGCTGGCTGTGATTGAAACCAAAATTGCAGAGATTATCGCCTTGGACGAAGAACAGAATGTCCCCAGTGAGGTGGCTATCGCTCTGGCGGGCAAAGTTAAAGACGTGTATCAAACGGCTAAAATATTTATTTCTGAACTCTCTACTAATACTTCAAGCTCCTCTACTAGTAGTAGTGAGACATGTCCCTAGAAACGTGCTAATATCTCGGGATGGCCAAAACGAGAAAGACAGCCAAAAAGATGGTTAAGCATAACAACATCATGGGCATAGTGGACTTTCTTTACGAGGCGGGAATGCTGGCGCACACGCCAAGGAGCGGATTCTTCTTCCTGGGCTCTGGCGAGCAAAGTGTGGCCGAGCATCTTAATAGGACGGCTTACTTTGGTTATGCTCTAGCTCACATGGTCGGTAACTTGAACACCGCAAAAATTATAGAGATGTGCATGTTCCATGACTTCGCCGAAGCGCGAGTTTCTGATTTAAACTACGTGCATCAAAAGTATACCGACAAGCGCGAGGATAAGGCTCTGGCTGATTTGGTAGACACAATCCCCTTCGGCGACAACCTTCGGTCCATCTGGAACGAGTATCACGAACGTAAAACTCCCGAAGCGATTATCGCCAAAGATGCCGATAATTTGGAGTGGATAATATCTCTCAAGGAACAAGCGGACATCGGGAACACTCGCGCCCTTACTTGGATACCGAGCGCCCTTAAGCGACTAAGGACTCCGGAAGCCCAGAAACTTGGCAAGGCGATTCTGAACACAGCTTCGGACAAGTGGTGGTTTGGCGACAAAAGTGATTCCTGGTGGGTCAACAGGTCGCCCAAATAGTCTCAAGGCTTCTGACATTGGCACCTCTTTACTGGTTGCGGTTTCTTGCTGACTTTAGTTATTTAGATTCAGGAGCTTGCGAGTTTTTGGACCAAGTTCGCCAACTGCTTCAAGCCCCGCGCTCACTTGATATTTGGCCAAAGCCTTCTTTGTCATAGCTCCGAAGTAACCTTTGGCTATACCTTGCGGCAATATGAGGAAGCCATTTTTCTCAAGGAAGCTCTGGAGAGCGCTAACATCAGCGCCTTCGGAACCAACCACAAGTAAGCGACTGTAGGAAGTTTTAGGTGATTGGGATGATGACGGACTAGCATCGCTCTTACTGGTCGTATCAGCGTCATTCAGGAGCTTGCGAGTTTTTGGACCAAGTTCGCCAACTGCTTCAAGCCCCGCGCTCACTTGATATTTGGCCAAAGCCTTCTTTGTCATAGCTCCGAAATAACCTTTGGCTATACCTTGTGGCAATATGAGGAAGCCATTTTTCTCAAGGAAGCTCTGGAGGGCGCTAACATCAGCACCTTCGGAACCAACCACAAGTAAGCGACTGTAGGAAGTTTTAGGTGATTGAGATACGCTAGCTTGGCCACTAGAAGTTGTGAGGGCCGGAGTATCAACATACTCTACCCTACCATCGGGGTAAATAATCTGTTGCCGAGCCATGGATGCCGAAATTGAAATGGAGCCGGGCGAACCCCCTCCCCCTCCGCTACCGCTACCCGTACTAGCAGAGCTTGAAACACTCGCGCTTTCCGAGGAACTTTGAGCTGGGGCATCGGAGTTGATGAGGGGCACAAAATCAGAGAAGTGCGAAACTGTGGCCGTTAGGGTGTTAGCAGAAGTATCAACGGTGGTCGCAAGAGAGTCGTAGGATTGGGTAGCATCGTTCCACACCCCAATGACCAGAGATGATTCGGAAAGACCGCTCGGTATGTCTGCCTCTGTGTATGGTATCACTATTGTTACATCGTCGTTTAGGTTCTTCACAGGCTGGCCAGACGAGTCAATAGCTGAAACAGTTACGGCGTTCTTGGTCAAAGCTGTCCCGATGGACGGGTTGGGAACGGCGGTGTTATTTTGAGTTTTTATAGTATTGGCGTTGGAACCAGTGCCCAGAGCGTTAGCGGGAATATTAAGTTTAAAGCCACTGATGTCGGAGTTTGTAAGCAGTCCTCCCGAAGTCGGAGTAATGGTTTCCTGTCGCTCTGGTTTGATACTGAAACCAGAGATTGCTGAGAGATTAATGTTCTGGCCAGAGAGACTGACATTTGAAACTGATACGGAAACCGGCCCTCCAGAATAGCCGAGTGAATGGGCTCGTATTGTCCATGTACCATTATCAACAGAAAGGCCATATGCCCCAGTGGAATCTGTCTGGCCGACACTGAAACCACCACTGCCATCATTTGCGTCCACAAAGGCATTGGATACGGCAGAACCATTGAGTAATACCGTGCCTGTTATTGAACGTGTTGATTGGCTGGCGTTAATAGTGCCTACATTGGTGGCGGTGCTTACGCTTACTGCCGTCTCGGACGACCTATACCCCGGCTTATCAACACGCAGACGATATGAGCCAGTTGGAACACTCATGCTAAAGGCGCCTGTGGTAGAAGATTGAGTACCCATGTTGATTGGATTGGTTTGGCCTGTAGGCGTACCGAACATAGAAACCCAAGCTCCGCTTAGAGCCGAGCCAGAAGATTGAATTGTTCCTGTTACCGTGTTAAGAACTCCGACACTTGCCGTGTAATTAATTCCCCTTGTTGTGTTCACGCCGGTTGTACTGCCAATTTGCCCATAGGCGGGATGACCAACTCTAACCGTGTATGTGCCTGGAGGAACACTGACAGAGTAGACTGCGTAAGTTGAGGCTGTGCTTGAAGCAGTGGAAGCACCTGTGCCGTTGCCACGACCATTCGCGTCACGAACATCAACAAAGGCGCCATTAATAGGATTTGTGCCGTCCGTAAGATTAACATTTATTGTTATGGGGGCGGCTAAGGCGCAATTTTGGCCTGAAGTTGTGTTGTTTGCTGTTACAGCTACGCTCGTAATTGGCGTACTCTCGCCGATACCAGGAAAGAAACAGGTAACCGTATAAGTGCCTGCGGGCACCTTCAGGGCATAAGAACCACTAGAATCTGTGGCGGCCATATTCCCACCGCTTGAGCTTTCAGCTCTAACCATCACCCCTTGTTGGGCAACGGTGGCGCGAGTTGATGAGCCGGTGATAGTGCCTAAAGATAGAGTCTGGGCAGAGAAATCTTGGCCAGTCAAACTTGAGGAACCGACGGTGAGAGTTTTAGTTCCCAACTTGCCGAAGCCGGGCGCGTAAGCTTCAACCACCCATGTTCCAGCGCTAACATATAAGGTATAAGCGCCATTGGCGTCGCTCTGACCGCTAACAAAGTTCTGGGCCCCACCCCCGATGGCGTTAGTGTCGCTAGTTGAAGTTACCTTGCGGCCAGATACACCGGAATAAGGAATGGGGTTGCCGCTATCATCCTTGATACCACCGGCAATGGTAAGCGATGTATCTGCTCCAAGTTTAAATATGAGAGCGGTGGGATTATTGTTGCCAGTTACAGGCACTGTAATTTGTTTGTCCGAAACATTCGGCATACCCGGCTTGAAGACACCAACAAGATAAACACCGGGCACCACGTTGAGAGTAAAGGCGCCACTTGAGTTTGTCTGACCACCGGTGCCAAAACCGATTGACGAACTGCTTGCTGTCGTGGAGTCGGAAACTGGCCTAGCGAAGACTCCGGCTGTGTTGACGGCGTTGCCCGAGGAATCTAGCACTGAACCCGTAATCGTTTTAGAGGTGCCAGAAAGGATAAAGTTTTTGCCGGTAATATTGGCTGCCAACACTTTTACTTCTAATGAGGCGGGTGGCATAAAGTTGAACGTGGGCGGGGGTGGAGGTGGAGCTCCCGGAGCCATAAATGAGGACGGCATAGCTGGGCCAACTCCAACTTGATACGTAGTGTTTGCCTGTACAGGCAGACTGTAGTTATCGGCATTTCCACTAAGAACCACGGCCGTCTTTGTAAAACCGTTTTGACCACCCGCAAAAACATCAACACTGGTGCCAGCAGGCCCTGTTACGGTGCCGGAAATGGTCAGGGTTGAGCCTGCTGCGGCTAAGGCGTATTTTTTGGTCGCGCTGGCCGCTAGGGTTATTGGCTGGGGCGAGGGGTTAACTGGATAACTGCCTATGCTTGATGGGTCTATGCCAAGCATGTAATCGCCGGCTGTGAGAGAGTTGAACGTAGCCACGCCGGTAGCAACCGTGGTCGTGCTTTGTCCGCCGAGTGCCGGGGAAAAGAGGAAAACGCGAGCGCCTGTAATCTCCTCGCCGGAATCTTTGAGTCCGTCAGAATTATCGTCGTGGAAAACTTGGACCGATAGAGTAATTGACCCAGTCTGCCCAAGGTAGAACGGCGCGGAAGTCTTGGTTTCCAAGACAGTATTGTTGTTTGCGCTGGTATCTCGAGTTCTAATGTCAACGCTGTATCCAGTTGAACTTGGAATTGTTGAGTTCACAATGCCATTCAAATCAAAGGAGACGAAGGTGTTTGCCCCTGTGGCCGCGCCACCAGTAACAATGGTGATAGTGCCAGCTGAAGCGTTAGCCGTAACACTGGCGATTGTAACTGTGCCGGAAGAAGGGCCATTGATATCGCCATTTCGGAAACTTTCTGTACCGGCTGTAGCCGCCACAGCAGAATTAACGACGAAACCTGCCGGAAAAGTCAGTACAATACTGCCACCGGACGGGATGGAGGTACTCACGGGAAATTCCACAGCATACGCAGAGGCTAAACCTGCGGCTCGCACGGATGGGCTAACGCGGACAGGGCTCATACCCTGCGTGCCTGAACTTTGTTGGGGACCACTACCGGGCCCGAGTGAGCCACCGGTCATACTTGAGTTTGCAACACTGCCTAAGGCCAAATTGGCTGCCGGCGTACCGGTTGTCAGAAGCGCATTGTTAGATAAATCCTGGACTAAGTTGCTCACGGTAACCTTAAAAGTATTCCCGTTCTGTAAAGTTAGACCGGTAATTTTTGCTGTCATAGTTTGACCGTCATACGCAACTGTCTTGCCCCCCAAGGAGATTGTTGAACCTGTGGGACTCTCTAGGGTGTAGTTGGCGATGTTATCGCCTGCATTGGGGCCTCCCCCGCTCTTTATTGATTCAGAGAAAGTTATGGCCACGCCAAAGTTGTCTGCGTTTGCTGACATAACAGTCGGCCCAGTGCTGTCGGTAGCCGAATTAGTGGTGAAGGTTGAGGTGAAATTTTGATTGCCGCCAGTACCCGAATCCTGGTCCAATACATTTCCTGCCAAGTCGGTAGCGCCAGATGTAACCGTTAGTGTGTAGGAGGTGTTGGCGGCCAATAACATTGTCGGCGAAAAGTAGGCGCTACGGCTTGTTGGATTGTAACCTACTATGCCGGTTATATTGCCGCTTAAAGTAACAGTGGTTGAGCTGATGCTGGCTGGGCTCATGTCTTCAGAAAAACCTATGCCAATAGCATTTATGTTTCTGGCTACAGCTGTGGCCGAAGCAGATGGGAAAGCGCCCATAACGGTTGGTTTTGTGCTATCACTGCCACTACCTGTGCGGAAGGTGGCTTGGAAATTGCTCATACTTGCCCCTAGGGCGCTCTTAGTACTCGGGTTAACCTTTAATACATAGCCCGTGCCAGTTGAGAGAACAGCAGTTGGGCTAATAGTAACCGTTCTAGTATCAGAATTATAAGCATTAGAGGCACTCACTGCCGCACCCGGTACTCCAAAATTATCAAGGAATAATCCGACATTTGTCGTGTCTAAAACAGACCCGAGACCACTTACGGCCATCGCTTGAGAAAACTGAATATTGATAAGCGCGTTGGTGGGAAAGTTTTGGACACCATTGCCGGGATTAGAAGAGGTGACAAAGGGAGGAGTGGTGTTGGTACTTCCAGTAGCCCCGGTGCTGAAACTTATAACTTGGTTTGAGGCTAGTGGATTCCCAGCCTTGTCGGTAACACCAGTACCAACCGTCAAGGCATAATTGGTGGATGTCAACAGGTCCGAAGAAGAGTTGTCCAGGCGAAGGTTTGCACTGCCGACGCCCGTAGCAGCGTTGGAAACTAGGTGGAAATTATAGGAACCGTTGTTGGCAGCGGCATTTAGAGTTTTGGCAAACAAGAGGTCTCCGAAAGATAAGGTTGTCAATGTGTCTGTAGCAAGTCCTTGTGAACCCGAAGACAACTTGGCTATCACTCCATTTGCCGCAAAGACTGTTGCCACAGAAGAACTATCAAGCCGCAGGGTAGCGGGGATTGCGCCGGGAGCCACATTCTCGGCCGTCGTAACTAAATGCCAAGCGTAATTATTTAAGTTGTCTGCCCCGGTTGTCACCTTGGCGAAAACAAGGTCGCCTTGTATAAAGTTAAGGCCGGCCACAAGTTGATTAGCGGAATTTACTGTGGAAGTGGCGGTTGGCATAAGCGAACTGAACGAGGAGCCTGAAACGTAACTCGGAGCGGCGTTCGCCGTATCTAGCCGTAGATTGGCACTGTTGATAGCCGCGCTTGTACTTGCAATATGCCAGGCATATCGATCGGAGGTGGGGTTGGCAGTGGTATTTACGAGCACCAAGTCACCTATTCCAACAGTAGTAGCGTCTGTTACCGGGCCCGTATTTGTGGGACTAGCAAACTTGATAATAATTTGACCGCCCATGAGAGCGAAACCATTGATGCTAAATGTACCGCCTGTCAAGGTAGCGTCTGTGATAATTCCCAATTCTACTGGGAAAGTGTCGTGTTGGAAAAAAACAATGTCGCCGGCTACCGGCGTGGTATAGGCTCCAAAAGGCGTGATGGTTAGACTCGGAGCTATATTGTAAAATCCGAAAGTAGCCCCTGAAACAGTGGCAAAACGGGAACTTGGCTGATAAGCCGGCGGGTTAGATGTAATGACACTGAAAGAGTCTGGGAAAGTACGGAAGGCTATCCCGGCCGAAGTAGTACCTGTTGACAAAGACACATTACTAGCGTTGATTGTAGCTGGGTCAATGTTTTCCAAAAAAGACACATTTATGAAAGCGCTGATGGGCACATTGGTGGCGCCATTGCCGGGACCTGTCCGCGTGGTATCAATGGTCGGAGCTACCGTATCAATCGTTAATCCAGAAGTGCTTGTTTTTGTCGGACTAGCGCCTGGAGTATTAGCGCTCCAACCTATTTGGCCCGGGTAAATTGAGACCACGGCGATGTGCCCGTCGGTCGCCGTGACAGATGTGCGAATGACGATAAAATAGTCAGAGCCTGCGTTATTGCCCGCGTTGTCTATTGGCACAATTTCGGCGCCGGCAAGTGTCAAGGTTGTGGTAGCACCGGTCCAGGTGGCAGATGATAGCGGCACAACCACATCCAAAGCGTCAAAGCTACCTTTTGTCCCAGCGGCCTTGTTGTCCCTGTAAATAGCCACGCCTGAACTGGTAGCTGTAGAAAGCGTAGCCAGGTCCGTGGTGGTGGAAAAACCTCCTGAACCGACTATGTTAATGTTCACGCTTGACAAGGTTTCTGAAGAACTCACGAGGTTGAACCCAAGGACCGCAGTTGAAGTGCTATTCGCTTTAATAGTCTGGTTCGGCAATACCAAAGACGTTGCAGAGTTAGTGGTAATCGCCGCATCAACCATGCCCGCAAATCCTAATATCAAAATACCTACAAACAAAACAACGACCCTAGTAAATTTTTGCAATTTCATTTTTTAAGACAAAGCTAATAATTTGTGCGAAAATTACGCACTGCTCTCATTATAGTCTATTTTTAACCTGCCTAAAGTCTAAAGAAACAAATAAGTGGATAATTAGCGAATATGTTAAACATTAGCCAGGGTAACAATGTGGCGGAAGAACTCGCTGGGACTCGCCCCCACAGCTTTAAGTGATTTGCCAAGTACGCTTTCTTCTCGTAAATCTGGTAAGGCGTCAACTTCTAGGACTACTGCCCCGCGGGGGGCTAGTACCATATCAATAATTGAGTAGTCGCCGAGGTCTAGAGCTTTGTGCGCTGTTATGGCAGTGTCCATAACCAAATCCTTCTCGCTCTGGCTTAAGCGGGCTGGGACAAACACTTTTGTATTTTCGTCATCTGGATTGTAAATGCCGATAGATACACCCTTGTCTATCTCAATGGGTAAAAAAGCGTAGTAATCGCGGGCGCGGAAACCTCTCGCCACCAAACATTTGAGTTCCTTACCGTGTATCGCCTCTTCTACTAAAATGTGTCCAAAATATTCTAGGGCAACGCGAAGCACTTGCTCAAGTTCGCCGTAACTTGGAACAAAAAACACCCCGCGCGAGTTTGCCTCCGCAACTGGCTTTACGACATACTGCCCGCCAATACAAGCAAAGGCTTCTCTGGAAACAGCGGCTAGATCATCGCCCAATCTCACGCTGATACTATCTGGCACAAGTATGTCAGTTTCTTTGAGGAAGAGTTTAGTTAAATCTTTTCGCCAAACAAAACGTGCCGAAGTTGCTCCGGTTCCTGTATAACTAGCTCCCAGACTGTCCAAGTCACGCTGGAGAGTTCCATCTTCGCCATACTCTCCATGAAGAGCGTTCCAAAATAGGTCAATGTGTGAAAGAAGCCTGTTTGTAGAAGTTGGCATTCCCTCGTAATGCCAAACACCTTCCCTATCAATAAAAATGTCTCTGGTCGAATACTTGTCTCTCAAGCCCCTTATAACATGAGCCCCGCTTGCAAGCGAAAGCTCATAGTGACTGGAAGGTCCTCCTCGCAAAACGCCAATCGTCATACTGCTATTTTAACACTCTTCCCCGCAATAGGCGATGGTAGGCAATGGCAAACCTGTGCGCTTCAGCGTTTATGGCAAGGATATCGTGATGGTAATCCCTTATTATTCTGGAATCACCCAGGATGTGGTCGGGTTTGTGCTTCTCGTTTTTAACCACACTTACCACACTCATACCCCCTCCACCCAAGGTATTCAAACTGTTCAACATCGGACGTAGAACAGTTTGCGCAACGTTTTTTTGCACTTGTCCGCCATCAATGACCACCAAGTCTGGCAGTTGCCACTCTTTGTGTTTAAATCGTCGTTCAAGAAGTTCTCGTAAACTTCCGGGATCATCATTCTTGCGAGTTCTTATTTTAAACTTTCGATACTCATCCTTCGCCAATGCTCCGCCTTCCATCACTACCATCACGCCAACCGTGCTTGTACCAGAAATATGCGCTACATCATAACCTTCAATCCTAATTAATCCCCCACCTTCACTTAGCCGCCGGGCGGCTAAGTTGCGCTTCAAGAGAACTATGTCGTTGATGTGATTGAGGGCAAAAATTTTATTGCGCAATTCCACGGCTTTCTCGAAGTTTTGCACCCTCGCTTTTGCCTTCATATGCTTCTCAAGTCCTCTCAAAATTACCTGCTTTTTGCCTTGAAAAAGTAGTCTGATACTTCTAATTACTCTAGCGTATTCTTTTTTACTAATCTTGCCAGTACAAACTCCCGGGCACAAACCAAGCTGGGCATTAAAGCATCTCTTTTCCATCCTTGAGGTTTCACCGCCGGGATTTGTTTGTACTTGTGATGGAAAGCACCTGTCACGATAGGGAAATATTTTACGAATTATTTTAAGCGCTTCGCGCAGTTCAGAGCCGTGCGGGAAGGGTCCAAATATTTCTTTGGTCATCTCGGTCCAATCAACCAGCTCCTTACCCCTCACAATAAGCACGCGCGGAAAGTTCTCTTTCGTGATTACAACATAACTAAAACTTTTGTCGTCTTTTAAGTCCGAGTTGTATTTTGGCTTGTACTTCTTGATAAGCACTGCTTCAAGCAGTAGAGCTTCAAGCACCGAATCTGTTTCCTTATAATCTACGGAGCTTGCCAACTCCAACATTTTTACCAACTTTGGGCCACGCGTCTCCATAAGGTCTGGACTAAAGTAACTCCTGACTCTATCGCGCAAATTAGTAGCCTTACCAGCGTAAAGCACTTCAGTTCCCTTCCTAAACAAATAAACCCCCGGTTTATCAGGTAAGTTTTTCTGCAAGTTTTTCATTTTTCCATCCTAACACTAACAGATTACAGGGCCTTTATGGGGGAATTACTTTTTTAGAGATTTATGTAGATATTTGGCCGTGTAGGATGGATGTGTGGAGGGGAGATTGGAAATGTCTAGGGGGGTGCCTTGAGCGACAATTTGGCCACCAGCTTCACCACCTTCGGGACCCATATCAATAATCCAGTCGGCATTCTTTATTACATCCATATTGTGCTCTATCACTACAACAGTGTTGCCCTTATTGACCAACTTCTGTAATATTTCTATGAGTTTGGAAACATCCTCGTAATGTAAACCCACTGTGGGCTCGTCTAAAAGATAGATGGTTTTAGTGGTAAGCGGACGGTATAGCTCCGAGCTGATTTTCACCCTTTGAGCTTCCCCGCCACTAAGCGTGGTGGCACTTTGGCCAAGTTCTAAGTAGCCCAAACCCACTTCATCAAGAGTGTTCAGCCGGTCAGATATGGCCGGAATATCTTGAAAAAACTTCTTGGCTTCTTCCACTGTCATCTTAAGAACTTCGTGAATATTCTTTTTCTTGTAATCAACACTGAGAGTCTCTTTGTCAAAGCGCTTACCCCCGCAAACATCACAGGGCACATAGACCGTGGGGAGAAAGTGCATCTCCACCGCGATCTCGCCGTTACCATCGCAGGTCTCACAGCGGCCACCCTTAACGTTGAAGGAGAAGCGTCCCGGACCCCAGCCACGAAAACGCGCTTCCTCCGTTTCGGCAAAGATGTCCCGGATATGTGTCCATGCTCCTGTGTATGTAGCAGGATTAGAGCGTGGCGTGCGCCCAATTGGCGATTGGTCTATAAGTATTGAACGTCCCAAATACTCTGTGCCTGCAAAGGACTCAACATTAAAGACTCTGGCCGAGCGGTACTTGCGGTCAAATCGAGCTTGTAAATTCTTGTGTAAAATCTCATAAAGAAAGCTTGACTTGCCAGAACCCGACACACCAGTAAGGCACACTAACTTGCCGAGAGGCACTTCAATATTGAGATTCTTAATATTAAAAATACTCCCTCCAGTCACTTTGACCTTACCCTTGTCCTGGGTGCGGTATTCGTCCGGCACATCTACCCTCCGCTCTCCACGTAAGTAGTCAACGGTCATAGAGTTGAAGCTGTTATTCCTTACCGTAAGCAAATGCTCCGTCCAATCAGCTACCACCACCTCCCCACCATGAATTCCTGCACCCGGCCCAACATCAACAAGATAGTCGCTAGAATAAATTGTGTCCTCGTCATGCTCAACTACTAAAATAGTGTTACCAAGGTCACGCAGTTCATGGAGAGTTTTAACAAGCAAATCATTGTCCCGGGCATGCAAGCCAATTGTGGGTTCATCAAGAACATAGAGGGTGCCTGTTAAGCGCGAACCTAGTTGACTTGCCAGACGAATTCTTTGGCCCTCGCCACCAGATAATGTGTTAGCCCTTCGGTCAAGGGCCAAATAGCCCAAACCCACATCAAACATAAACTTTAAACGGGCCTCAATTTCTTTGGTTACAACGACCGAGATATTTCTCTCTCGCCCTGTTAACTTTAGATTGCTAAAGAACTCCATACCATCGCGAATAGCGAGAGCGCTTACTTCTACTATGTTTTTCTTTCCTATCAAAACAGCGAGTGCTTCTTTTCGCAAGCGAGCACCCTTACACTCCTCGCAGGGGTCATCGCCAAACATATGTTTAGTGCCCAAGCCATGACAGGTAGGACAAGCTCCATAAGGGCTGTTGAATGAAAAGAGTCGCGGCTCAATCTCGGGAAATGAGAAACCGTCCCGCGGGCAAGAGAATTTTGCCGACATCGTAAAATCCGTATCCGAAGGCGAGGTCTCCGGTCCCCCGAGGCCGCGCCTCCGGGTCAGGGATACCGTTACCACGCCACTGGCCTCATGGATGGCTCGCTCCACTGACTCGGAGAGTCTGGCAATTACATCCTTTGTCCCCTTGCGCAATTGGGTTACCTCAAAAACATCTATAAGCACGTCAATTGTGTGCTTTTTGTTCTTGTCCAAAATTATTTGCTCTCGCAACTTCATGTCCCTACCGTCCACGCGCACAGTGGAGTATCCCTTACCAAGCAAATCGTACAAGAGCTGATAGTACTCACCTTTCCGGCCACGAACCATCGGTGCGTACACGGAGAGTCTGTCTCCGACCAACTTGGAAGCTAAGCTCCCAAGTGAACGTTTCAGGATAAGCGTAACTATTTCTTGGGGCGAGAGCTTCTCTATTTCCTCGCCACACTCCAAACAATGCGGTCGCCCAATACGCGCAAATAATACGCGTAAATAATCATAGATTTCGGTAATGGTTGCAACAGTTGAACGTGGATTGTTGGAACGAGACTTCTGGTCTATGGAAATCGCCGGCGAGAGTCCCTCAATCTCATCTACGTCAGGCTTTTGCATTTGGCGGATAAACTGTCGGGCGTAAGAGCTCAATGATTCCATATAACGTCGCTGGCCTTCGGCAAAAATCGTATCAAAGGCAAGCGAGCTCTTGCCCGAGCCCGAGAGGCCCGTCACAACCGTCATCTTGCCCCGAGGAATATCAACATCAATATTTTTAAGATTATGTGTCCGCGCTCCGCGAACTTTTATCCAATTCTGGTTTTTACCTTCTTTACTTGTCATACCTAAATTCCCAGAAGTGAGGCGTCAAAGATACGGGCGAGGGATTCAAGGGAACCGGATTCTACGAAAGTGGGAATTCCAAGATAGCAGTTTTCTTTAATTAAGATGGCGGCACCACCAGAGTTGCCGCGCTCTACCTTAGCGCTTGTTACAAAGTAGTCGCCTTCCCGGCCAGAGACAATACCCTCTGTGGCCGTAATGTCCTTGTCTGAGCCGATACCGGGGTAACCAAGAATAAGCACGCTGTCTCCGGTTTTTACATTTGCACTCTTGCAAATATTCATCTGATTGCTTGTAATTCCATCCAAGGAGCTGGGCCAGCTTGAACTTCCAAGATAGCCGAAATCATAGCCGGCCTTGGAAATTTCCACTTCTTTATTTAATGTTTTAGAAATAACGCTTGTGCCATTTGTGAATTTAGAAGTGCAGGAGATTGCTCCTCTGCTAAAATTATCGGTTATAACGTGTTTACTCGTAATAACCCGTGGAGCATAAGTACCGCCCTCCTGCGGCACTCTTGCAAGAACTCCGCTACCGCTTGATGTATACCTACCAAAATCGCATGATACCAACACAATGCGGGAACTCCAAATAGCGACTATCTCGCTCGTACTTGGTAGCTTACTGGCCTCAAGGTTTTTTGATAATT
>Ga0155039_122_pt2 | contig 17036 bp, 17 predicted proteins | sample RifCSPhighO2_01_FD_106007 | JGI IMG/M metagenome (GOLD analysis project Ga0155039, IMG submission 106007) | Parcubacteria group bacterium RIFCSPHIGHO2_01_FULL_45_26 | reverse complement strand
GGGTGGGGGGGAGGGGCGTGTTAATGTTGATATATACGACCCTTTTGACCAAATAATCTCATCCGCTAAAACCTTTTTAATTAAAGCGGTTAGTAATAACTTCCAATGAAAAAAGTCTTGTTAGGTTTATTTGTTGTGCTTCTTTTGGGACTTATCTCCTATGGGGCATTCCTTTACATCCAAAGCGCCAAAAAAGTGTCTGACTTGTCGCCTGTTGCCAACGGTGAGAATAATTTTCCAAGCGAGGCGGCGACCAACAATGTTCCTCCCCTCACTACGGGTTCTAAAAATCTGGGGGACGCTAATAAGCAAGGGGTTGGCTCTGGATTAGCTTTTCCAAGTGATGGCTCTGTTGGTGAAAATGGGCCTGAAGATGTGTTTGTGGGTGAGTCTAAAATAAAAAAGGTTTGGGACAAGCCTGTTGTTGGAGCCACTTCTTATGGTCTTTTTAAGTCTGACTCCTTACACATTCGGTTTATGGAGGCGGGAACTGGTCACGTATATGATTATGATGTCGAAAATGGTGAGAGTCGCAGGGTGTCTGGCGCAACTATACCGAAAATTAAGAGTGTAATTTGGGGCAACAAAGGACAGTCGCTTGTGTTCCAGTATTTGGATAAAGATAATGTTGTAAAAAATTATGTCGGGCGAATTTCTCTAAGTACATCAACGCAGGGGGCGGGATTTTCGGGCGACTATGTTCAGGGGGAACTTTTAGCCTTAGTTGGTTCTCCTCCCGGTTTTGAGATACTTGATTGTCCTCCCCTTCTTGCGCTCAAGCTAGAGCGGGGCAGAAGCAACAACCCGGCCGAAGTCAAAAAATTGCAAGGGTTTCTTGTTGGCCAAGGCATAAAAAACGTTGTGGAAACTGGACTTTTTGATGAATCAACCTTTGGGGCGGTTGTACTTTTCCAAGAGTTATACAAGGATGAATTATTGACGCCAAATGGGCTCGTAGCCGGAACTGGCTTGGTGGGTCCCTCAACTAGGAAAAAAATAAATGAACTTTATTGTCAAAAAGGAGGGCAATTAGTTAGCGGGGGGCGGGTTGCCTATCAAGAAAGACTGGCGGACACAAACTACAACATAGTAACTGTGGAGTTTGATAATGGAAGAAACAAGAATATCGTCGCAACAAAAACAGGAGAGTTGCTTCTTTCTTGGCCAGAGAAGGGAACATTGATGTTGGCAACCAAACCCAATAGTCAGGTTGGTGGTTATCTTTATAGTGTCCCGTTGGGTAAATCTGGTTCAGAAATATTTTCTGACGTGGGTGTCCCGCTACTTAGAAACGTATTGGGGTTAACCGCAATTGCCAATCCAAGAGTTGACCGTGTGGTTTATGGCGAAGTTGGTCCAAGGCAATATCTCACAAAAATACTTGACCGCAAGACTAAGGAAATAAGGGTATTCCCGGTGAGTACGATACCCAGCGACAAATGTGTTTGGGACAACAATCATCCTTACTTAATTTACTGCGCCGCACCCAAGCAGAGTTTGGGAACTTTTGAGCCGGAGTCGTGGTATCTCGGCCTGTCAAAAAATGAGGATAGTATTTACGCGATAGATACGGAAACAGACACTGTGAAAGTTATCTACGCCCCGGAAATAAGCGGTCCGGATGTTTCCAACATCCAAATTTCCGAGGATAGCTCCGTTCTTTTCTTTATGGACAAGACTGATTCATCTCTTTGGGCAATCTCTTTGTTAAGCTCCCAATGAACTTGTTGTCTGACTTGCTTTTTCTTGCATTGACATAAAATTGACGGCCGTTTAAAAAATGTCAATTTCTATTTGCACGCTTTGGTGTAAAGCGGGGGTTAAATTTGCCTAAATCTGTTTGGCTTTTTTTCTTACGATAAGTTCGTGGATAATGCCGAAAAGGTTGCTGGTAAGCCAGTAAAGGGAAACTACGGCGGGAAGTGTGGCCGACACCAAAACAATAATCACTGGCATAACATAACGCATGTTTGTATTCATACTTTTTGCGAAGGCGGAGCTGAAATCATTCTCTTTCCCCTTGGCTGGAGCCGATTGTGGCGGGAGAGCCAAAACCGTCTGAAAATACTGCGACACGCCCACAAGAATGGCTACCCAAAGATTTTCCGCAGACAAATCCAGTAAACCAAAAAAGTTTGCGTCGATATTGCCGGGAAGGCTCACGAAGTTATACAAGTCCTTGGTGTCAAAAGGAATGCCTTTTGTAAAAACAAAATACAGCGCCAAGAGAATGGGAATTTGTACAAGAATAAGAAGGAAACCAGAAAATGGATTGATTCCATGCTCTTTATAGAGGGCCATTATTTTCTCGCCCTGAACTTTTTTATCGTTTTCGTAATTCTTTTTTATGTTTGCCATTTCTCCCTCAAGGAGTTTCATTTTTACTTGGGTGTTACGCTGTTTGTGTGAAAGGGGCAAGAGAACAAAACGAACTATGACCGTTAGAGCAATAACCGCCAAGCCTATATCCGCCCCGGGAATAACGCTAGTCAAAAAAACAAGGGCGTTGTATAGGGGCACATAGAGGGCTGTGTGGAACACTTGGCTAATCATTTTTGTGCTATTTTATAATTCGCCATTATACTTTGCAGACTTTCTATCAAGGCCTTCGTTTCAATTTGTGAAGCTATTGGCTTTAAAACAATAGCATAATCTCCAGCTTTAATCTTGTTCAGTAAATTGCATAGGCAATGTCTGGATACTCTCTTTAGTCGATTTCGTATGGTGGAAAGTTTGGCCACCTTTTTACCCACAACAATAACAAATCTTATATTCTGTTTGGTAAAGGCAGAATACACAACAACCGTCTTGTTTGCCAAAATAGAGCCACCCACAAGCAAGCGCCCAATGGCCTCTTTGGGCAACCGGTTGATTCTGGCCAACATGAGTAACAATTAGACAGAGAGTTTGGCTCGGCCCTTGCGTCTCCTGCGCAACAGAACTGCCCGGCCACCAGCGTTTTTCATCCTTATCAAAAAACCATGGCTTCGGCCTCTTTTGGCTCTTTTGGGGTTGTATGTTACCGACATGTGGAATTAGTGTATAATGCGGTCTGGAAAATTTCAAGCTCTTTGTTTTATCAACCGACCAGAATTCACAATCCACACGATATACACAAAATTGGATGTTTTGCTAAAACGGGGTTGGAATCTATAATTTTCTGGACAATGACAACGGTTACTGTGGACAATAAAAAAATCTGGGATAGCGTTTTGACGCACATAGAACAAGACGTTTCTAGGGCTAGTTTTTTGACGTGGTTCAAAAACACCTCCATACAAAAAAATGATGGTAGTGTCATCTCTATTTCTGTACCCAACACCTTTGTGCGCGATTGGCTACAAAACAAATATCACTCTTCTATTTTGAGGGTGCTTCGGGGTGAGATAGACAGCCTTCGTTCAATTGAATATGTGGTAAGTCGTGTTGGCACAAAAGAAGTATTGGAGCAAATTAACCAACCGACTCAAATACAACAACTTGAGCTTGGGGATATTTATATAGATAAGGACGACAATTTAAACCAGCGTTATACTTTTGACAATTTTGTTATCGGAGCATTTAATGAATTGGCTTATGCCGCCGCTCAAGCGATTATAAAGAATCCTGGAATAAGCTACAACCCACTTTTTGTCTATGGCTTAACTGGTCTTGGTAAAACACACTTAATACAAGCGGTTGGGAACAGTTTTAAGCGCAACAACAAAAACACCAAAGTCTACTATCTTTCTGCGGAAAAATTTGGGATTGAATACACCGAGGCGGTGCGTGGAGGGAGGGCCCACATCTTTAAAGAAAAGTATCGCAAGTATGATGTTTTAATAATGGACGATATCCAGTTTTTGTCCGGGAAAGAAAAAACCCAAGAAGAGGTTTTTCACCTTTTTAACACCCTTTATGATAACAACAAACAGATTATTTTTTCTTCGGACAAGGCGCCCAAGAAGATTGTGGGGATTGAAGACAGGTTAAAATCTCGTTTTGAGGGGGGGATGATAGCCGACATCTCTGTGCCAGAATACGAATCCAGGTTGGCAATATTGAACGCAAAAGTGCGCCAAACAAACATTTCCATAGCAAGTGAGGTCTTAGAATACGTAGCTTCTGCTGTACAGAACAATATTCGTGAGCTTGAGGGGGTTCTTAATCTTGTATCTGCCCAATGCCAACTTAAAAAAAGGGGGTTGGCTATTAGTGAGGTGAAGTTGTTGATAAAAAACAGCCTCAAGCCACAACGGACTATCTCTATAAATGATGTAATAAAAACAGTTTCTACTTTTTATGGCATAGAGGAGCGCGAACTATACCAAAAAACACGGAAAAAGGAGGTGGTTAAACCCAGACAGGTTGCAATGTATCTCCTTAGGGAAGACTTCAACGCCTCTTATCCATATATTGGTCAAAAACTTGGGGGACGGGACCATACCACTGTTATCCACGCTTACGAAAAAGTTCGAAGGGATGCAGGAAGAGATGGTCTTTTGTATAAAGAAATAGAACAAATAAAATCGGTGTTGTATGGAACGAATTAGTTTTATCTTGTGGAAAAAGGTCTGTAAACCTGTGTTTTGTTTGTGGGGAGTTTCCCTTTTTTTCTTTCTTGGCACAAATAAAAATGTCTCTTGTGGAAATGTGGGAGGTAAAATCAATATTTTGTTTTGTTGTAAATTGTTGTCGGGTCTTGATATTTTTGACTTTTCCACATATCAACACCCTTAGTATTAATAGTAGGTTTGAGTAATAAAATAATATAATGAGAGTTGATTGCGAAAAGCGTTATTTACAAAAAGCTGTTTCTTTAGTAGAAAGGAGTACCGGGAAAAAACTAGCCCTACCTGTTTTAGGTAAGGTTTTACTTGAGGTAAAAAACAAAAACCTTTTTATAAAAGGGACAAACTTAGAAATAGCCGTTGAAGTAGGGATTCCATCAAAAGGGGGGCAAGATGGGGTTGTCGCCGTTTCCGGACTAACACTAGAGGCACACCTCGCTGGACTTCCTGAAACAAACATTTCTCTTGAGACAACCAACGAAAGCCTTATTTTAAAAACACCCAACAGCTCTGCTTTAATTGTAACCGAAACAACCGACGATTTCCCGTTATTTTCAAGGGACAAAAAAAACAACAACAACCCTATTTTTATTGTTGGTGCCCCAGACCTCGTTTACGCACTCCGTTCAGTTGTTTATGCCAGTTCACCGTCGGACATCAAACCCGAACTCTCCAGTGTATCCATTGTTTTTTCAGAAGACGAGCTTATTTTTGCCGCAACCGACACCTTTCGTTTAGCAGAGAAAAGAATAAAATACTCCGGGGCGGATAAGAATAAAACAGCAGGATCGTTGGCTCTTATTCCACACAAAAACGCACTGGAAATAGTGCGGATTTTTGAGAACCAAGACGGTTTGGTTGACATGTTTTATTCACCAGACGAAATAATTCTTAAGAACGACAGTATTTTTGTTACAACCAGGCTTTTGGGTGGGACGTTCCCGTCATATCAAAACATAATTCCAAAATCAACCAGCACTCAAACGATTGTTTCTAGGGACGACCTTATTTCTGCTGTTAAATTAGCCACGGTGTTTTCTGATAAATTTAATCAAATTAGTCTCCGGATAATTCCAGAAGACCACCTGTTTGAGGTTGGTGGGAGGGCAAAAGACAGGGGTGAAGGTACTGCGCGGGTGGAAGCCACAACCGAGGGTTTGCCGATTGACATACGGCTGAACGCAAAATATCTCATAGACTGTTTGAACGTGCTTAAGTCTGGGGACATAACCCTTGGTTTTAATGGTGGCGAGCGAGCGGCGGTCATAAGACATTCTGGGGATAGGTCCTTTTTTTACCTAATCATGCCCTTAAATAAGTAAAACAAAAATGCGCACTATTGGAAATCTTCTGTCTAAATACACCGAAGGCGTTAGAAAAAACAACTCTCTGAAGAAAAACGTCTTGTTTGTTGTGAACAAACATATACCGGATTCCCTTACCGAATTAGACTTTAAGTTGGGGAGGAGAAACACAATTCACCTCTCGGTAAATGTTGGCGGAGCCTTGCGCAGTGAGATTAAACTACACAAAACCGCTATTTTGAGGGACCTAAACCACACACAAAGAAACACCTTTTTTGATATACTCTAGGTTTATTGTGATTCACCCAGAACCACACTTACCGTCGTCTCGGCCGAGTTGCGTTTGGTGTCGTAAGCAATAACTCGCACAGTTTGTGGGCCGACAGTGTTTGTTTCTGGTAAAAAAGTAAAAGAGTTTTCCGGGTAAGTTACTCTACCCAGATACTTATCTTCCAAGTAAAACTCCACTTGACTTATTGGGAAAGATTGTTTTACTACAATAAACGAAATGCTTACGCGCTCTCCTTTGGGTATTTTAGCTCCCTCACGAGGGGTTTTGATGTCTATAACCGGGGACAGGGTTGGGCCGTGCACATCATCATAGTTTAAGGGAATAGAGGATGTACTTTGTCTAAAAAAGCCATTCTTCTGTACCCATTTTGCCACCGCCGTTTCCCAAAAAATGTATTGCGGGTCCGATTGTGGGTTGTTTGGAACTTGACCAAGGGGATTGCTTTTATCCACCCAATGTAAAATGGAGTGAATGTCTGTTACAACTCGTTCTTCCAAGGTCTCTCTTGGGGTGTAAGGAGAAGCTAGTTTTAGAGAGACAGTGTCCACCAAATACGTACTACCACCCTGCCAAATACCACGCAAAACCGGCTTTATTTCTACATTTCCCATGTGGTTGTATGACGGGTGGCCAAAACTATTGTTTGGTAATTTCTCTAAATAAGAAGAAAGAATTTTGTGCCACATGGGGGCCACCACAAAGCCAGCCACCCTTTTTTCCATAGAGCTGTTGTCATTATTACCCACCCAGGCTCCAAGCACGAGCCCCGGTGTGTAGCCAACCACCCACATATCACGATAGTCGTTTGTTGTACCCGTTTTTGCCGCAACCTCCCAACCCGGGAAATATAGAGGAGAGTTTGCTCCGAAGGATGGAGTTCTTGCTGTGTTGTCAGAGAGAATGTCATTGATTGTTCGAGCCACATTTTCATCTAGAACCCGCCTTGGTTCCTGGCGGTACTCTTCCAGAACCGTACCATCAGCCCCCCAAACTTTTTCAATTGCTGTGGTTTTGTTAAAAACTCCATCTTTAGCGAAAACAGCATAGGCCCCAGTTAATTCAAGTAAAGTAACTTCGCCACCTCCCAAAACAAGAGTCAAGCCATATTGGTCGGCGCTGGATAGGGTGCTGATGCCAAAATCTCTGGCTGTGGCGATGGACTCTCTAATTCCAGCAAGATAGAGTGTTTTAATTGAGGGAATATTAACAGATTGAGCGAGTGCGTTGCGGAGCGTAATAGGACCTCGATACAATCCATCATAGTTTACGGGCAAATAACAATTTTCACTGGTGGGGGCAATTTCTGGGTCCGGGTCGCAAGTGCTTTGGAATTGGGTAGGCAGGTCAAACAAGACCGTGTCTGGCGTATAGCCCCTTTTAAAAGCCGTCGCGTATACAAATGGCTTAAAGGCCGAGCCCGGCTGGCGTTTAGCCAAAGTAACATTAAAGTTTCCTTGGTTGTCTTTTTCAAAATAATCACGCGAACCAAGCATAACAAGTATTTTGCCAGTGGATGGGTCAAGGGCAATCACCCCAGCATTTTTTGCTTTAAAGTTGGCCTCGTTTATGGGAGCAAATTCTTTTACCACCTCCTCCGTTTTCTTTTGCATTTCCCAATCAAGTGTGCTGATTACCTTAAGACCGCCGCTATCCACCATTTCTTTCCCATATTTCTCCTCTAAATAACTTCTCACATAAAAAACAAAATGGGGTGCCTTGATTGTAAAGTTGTCAGCTGGTAAAAATTGAACCCGCTCATTTTTTGCCCCTAACATCTCGTCTTTATTAACAAAACCAAGCTCTAGCATCTTTTCTAACACAAGGTTTTTTCTCTCTTCCAATTTGTCAACATGATTCCCGTAGGGGGAGTAGTAAGTGGGTGCCTTTGGCAGGGCCGCCAGATAAACTGCTTCAGCCAAACTAACCTCACTAGCCGGTTTGCCAAAGAAGGCTTGGCTTGCCTCTTCAACCCCATATACATTTCCTCCATAAGGTGATTCATTTAAGTACATCGCCAGTATCTCATCCTTACTTATAGCTTTGTCCAACTTAAGGGCCAAAACAGCTTCTTTGAGTTTGCGGGCCACACTCTTTTCTTTTGTTAATAGGGTATTTTTAACAACCTGTTGGGTTATGGTTGACCCCCCTTGGCTACTTTCCCCATTCAGCACATTTGCGATAAAGGCCCGAATTATAGACGTCGGCCTTATTCCCCGGTGGTTGTAAAAGTTCCAATCCTCAATAGCCACCGTTGCATTTTTGATTAAACGTGAAATGTCATTGGCGGGCAGGACAGTCCTGCGCAGATTCTCACCTAAGTTATAAAGAAGAATTTCTCCCGTTCGGTCATATATTTTAGTTGATTGGCTAATCTTCCGTTCTTCCAGAGATGCAAAATCAGGTATCTTTAAATTGGCCGCCCAAAGGATGAAGAGGCCTGCCCCCAGGATTGTGGCCGAGGCGCACAAATAAGCTAAGCGAAAGACAAACCGCTGGTAGCGCTTGTTTGTGGGTTTGTGTGTCATCGCCACTTATATTATCATGAGAATATGAACATAGTGACCGACGAAAACAAAATAGAAGAAGCCTTAACCCGCGGGGTATCAGAAGTTTTACCCACCAAAGAGGCCTTGGTTAACCTATTAAGGTCTGGTAAAAAAATAAGACTTTACCAAGGTTTTGACCCGACCGGTACCCAACTCCACATTGGTCATATGGTTGGTTTTCGCAAACTACACCAATTTCAAGATTTGGGGCATGAAGTTATTTTTTTGATTGGCGATGGGACCGGCCAAGCGGGGGACCCGTCGGGTAAAACCAAATCAAGAGAAAAATTTTTCACAAGGGATGAACTGAGAGCAAATGCGGTTAGCTATGTTAAACAAGCATCTAAAATAGTTAATTTTGAGGGAAAGAATCCAATCAAACTCAAATTTAACGGTGATTGGTTGAATGAACTCAAGTTGTTAGACATACTGGAAATTACCGGTCATTTCAGTCTCCAACAATTATCCGAGCGCGACATGTTTCAAGAGCGCATAAAAAGGGGCGAGAGCGTGAATATGCGTGAATTCCTCTACCCCCTGCTTCAGGGTTACGACAGTGTGGCCATGGACGTGGACCTAGAAATTGGTGGTAGCGACCAGACATTTAACATGCTTGCTGGCCGTACTTTAATGAAAGCCATGAGAGGTAAAAATAAATTTATACTCTCAACCCCACTTTTAGCAGATGCATCAGGTAGAAAAGTAGGGAAATCTGAAGGCAATGCGATAGCCCTTACCGACCCCGCCCCAGAGCTTTTTGGTAAGATTATGGGTTTGGGCGACGATGTAATCATCAAAGCCTTGGAATATCTAACGGATATGCCCTTGGCAGAAGTTTCAGAAATAGGGGAAAAGATTGTTTCTGGAGAGAACCCAATGGTGTTCAAAAAACGCCTAGCTTTTGAGATTGTTAAGCAATTGAATAACGAAGATATTGCTCGCAAGGCTCAAGAAAGTTTTGAGGGCACATTCTCAAGGGGGGAAGTTCCAACGGATATTATTGAGCGGAAACTGTCGGAGCGGTTTTTAGGCGCCCAACTACTAAAATGTGGATTTGTGGAATCTGGCAATGAGTTTAGAAGACTTATTGATGAGGGAGCAATCAGTATTGATGGGGTTAGGGTTACAGACTACAAAGCACCAACACACACAGGTGTTTATAAGGTGGGGAAGCATCGCTTCCTTCGGATTGTTGCCTAGAATTTCTCACCCTCGGTACTCTCACCTTCTTCGAGCGCGCCCGGGTCAAGTATTTTGCCCCCATCCTCATCCTCCTCGGCTAAGGCATTATCAAGTACTGCCCCATCAAATTCGTCTTCATCACCATACAATTTTCCACTATCATCATCCATGTTTCTAATAACTAAGAACTAATACCTAGGTTTGTACCAAACCTAAAAAACTTTTCAATCCCATCAATGTTTTCTTGTGGATAAGTCCGTAACCCCAACAGCAATAGCGTCGTATTCGTCGTCGCGGAATTTTCTATTATTTCGCTTGGCCTCAAGTCGTATTAACTTATGCAACATTTCTGCCACCTGAAACTTGCTAGCTCTGCCATAACCCGTTATTCCCACCTTAACTTGCAGTGGTGTGTACTCGTGTAAAGTCAAAGCAAACTCTTGGGTTAGGGCGATAACCATACCGCGCGTTTCCGCTACTTGCATAACCGTTTTCTGGTTTGTTGCAAAATAGAGCTTTTCTAGAGCCACCTGTCCCGGCTTCCACTTCTTTATTAGCTCCCGCAATTTTATTTGCAATTCCCCAAGACGCACAGGGAACCCTTCTCCTACCCGCGTTTCTAAACAGTCTGAAAACAAAAGTATCACTCGCCCCTCTCTAGAAGATTCTAAAACGGCCACCCCCATTCTCCCGTATCCCGGGTCAATTCCCAATACTCTAGCTTTATTGGGTCGCATTGCTTATAACAGAACGTATGTCTGCGTGTTCTTCTAAAATTGAAACAAGTTTTTCCAACTTCCCCCTTTCAGCCAAGGAGATATCCAAAATATTTATTGGTTTATATACAACCTCACCTGATAGAGCCCGACTGGCCACAAAAGCCCAAGCAGTGGATCCCGGACTCCCGAGAGACCCGCCGTTTTCTGCCAGCAAATGTTTAATTTCTTGGGAAGTCCTATTTTTGCTATCGGTGATTCCTTGTATCACAATGGCCGTTCCTCCCGGCCCAAAAGCTTCATAAAGCATTTCTTCAAGATTTGCCTCAACTCCACCAGAAGCGCGTTTAAGTGCCCGTTCAATAGTATCGTTTGGCATGTTGGCTCTCCTTGCTTTCTCAATCATTGCCCGCAGTGTCGGGTTATTTGTATCCCCGCTAGCCAATTTTGCCTGGACGGCTAACTGACGTCCATACATAGAAAAGAGTTTAGAGCGTTTAGCATCCGCGCTCCCTTTCTGTCTAACTATCTGCGACCATTTATTGTGACCACTCATAAATGCAAAATTGTAAATTGAAAATTAAATCAGCTTACCCGATTTGATTCCAAGCACCTTGTAAGCCGCTTCTGTGGCCACCCGACCCCTTGGTGTTCGCTCCATCAGGCCCAATTGCAGTAGGTATGGTTCGTGAACTTCTTCTATTGTGCTTTCTTCTTCACTAGTGGCTGCGGCAATAGTGTTTAAGCCCACGGGACCGCCCCCGAACTTGGTAATAATAACATCAAGAAGCTTTCGGTCTGCCCGCGAGAGTCCAAACTCATCAATCTCCAGTAGCTCAAGCGCGCCTCTGGCCATACCCTCCGACAAGGGCTCCTTTTTCATTTGGGCGTAATCGCGACAGCGCTTCAATAACTGGTTGGCTGTCCTGGGAGTGCGCCGGCTACGTTTGGCAATTTCTTCAATAGCCCCATCTTTTGCATTAATTCCAAGTATTTTAGCGCTACGGCGAATTATTTCCCTAATTTCTTCTTCCGAATAAAATTCAAGGCGAAAGGTTCCGCCGGCAAAACGCGAACGCAGTGGGGCCGAGATACCAGCGATGCGAGTTGTGGCCGCTACCAAGGTAAACGCTGGCAGGTCCAACTGTATTGTGCGCGCCGAAGGTCCTTTACCTATGACTATATTTAACTTACCGGACTCCATCGCCGGGTATAGGACCTCCTCTATTGTCTTGTTTAAGCGGTGAATCTCGTCTATGAACAAAATGTCTCCCCTAGAGAGATTGGTCAAAATAGAGGCCACATCCCCCACCTTCTCTATGGCCGGGCCCGAAGTGGCTCTAAGATTGGCACCCATCTCATTTGCTATTAAGTGGGCCAAAGTTGTTTTGCCAAGTCCCGGCGGGCCGTAGAAAAGCATGTGTTCAGCCGGATGTTCCCGTTCCCGGGCGGCCCCAAGCATTATTACCAAGTTTTTACGCACCTGCTTTTGGCCGATGTATTCGTCCCAGACTTTTGGACGCAAGGTAGAATCAAGGTGGGTGTCGGGCCCTATTTCCGAAGATTTGCTTGACATAGGTCTTGTTATATGCTAAGCTGGCAAAAGTTTGTGAATTCTCTAGGGCGAAAATCTCTAAGCAATTGACCCCACGGTTACATGGTTTGTTGCCAAGGACGACTCGGTTTCTGCGCCTCGGCGGAGCTACTAAGTCTATCCTTGAAAACAAACTTCACTCCGGAGCACAGCTTCGGAGAATTGCTTAGAGATTCTTTCTCTGGAGAGCTCTAGGAGAGGTCAACCACTCTTTTAAGCTCTTCAATGGTGGTCAGATTCTCCAATACTTTGAGTATAGCATCCTCGGCCATATTCGGAACATTTTGTTTTCTGGCCGCCTTCCAGACATCATTCTCGCTTGGACTTGTGGCAATAATTTCCTCCAAGTTTTTGTCCACTAAAATAATCTCAAAAATACCAATCCGGCCTTTATAACCCGTGTTGTTACAGGCTGGACAAGCGCCGGAACGGGGGAGTTTGGCCGGTAAGTCTCTCAATATGCCAATCTCTGCCAGAGTGCTAAGGTGCTTTTTTAGAATAGCCTTCTCCTCGCCCGTGATTGGACTTTCCGACTTGCACTTAGAGCAAAGCAGTCTGACAAGGCGTTGGGCCATCGCCACATTTAAGGCGGGACCTATGACTTTTGGATTCACCCCTAGGTCAATCAGGCGCGGAATAGCGCCCGCCGCATTGTTGGTGTGAAGGGTAGAGAAAACCAAGTGGCCGGTAAGAGCGGCATCTATGGCGGTGTTTGCCGTTTCTTTGTCTCTGATTTCTCCAATCATTATCAAATCCGGGTCCTGACGCATAGCGCTTTTAAGACCTTCAAAAAAACTGTATCCCTTCTCGGTATTCACTTGGGTTTGCACGAGGCCTTCAATTTTGTATTCAATCGGGTCTTCTATGGTGATTATTTTCAGTTCTGGACTATTCTCTTCTTGGAGGAAGGTGTACAAAGTGGTTGTTTTGCCAGAGCCGGTGGGTCCCGTGTTTAGAATCATGCCATTGGGTTTGGCAATCTGGAGTCTCATTATCTCCAGAACTTGCTTGCTCATCCCAAGTTTTTCAAGTGACACTTTAATTGATTCAGGGTTGAGAATTCGCATAACTGCCGACTCCCCATAACTGCCGGGGATTATTGAACTACGGATGTCCACCTCAAATTTTCCTAACTGGACGCTAAAGCGTCCATCTTGGCGCGTGCTGGCAATATTTAACTTGAGTGACGAGAGTAATTTGATTCTAGCGAGCAAAAGTTTGTACGTGTGGTGTTCAAAATTGGCCACCTCATACAGTACGCCGTCCAGGCGGAATCTTACGCGCACAGTTCTCTCTTCCGGTTCAAGGTGTATATCTGAAGCGTCCAAAGCAATGGCGCCGGCCAAAACAGCTTCCAGCGCGGCGCTTATCCTGCCCGAACCAGAGTTGCCTAGAATCTCCCCCACCAAAGTCTTTGTGTCCTCAAGGGTTTTAACTCTACTGGCGTACTTATTTATGGATTCCGCAGATATGTCTATTTGGCCAACTTTGGTTTGCTCAATTTTTTGGATGTCAGCGTAAAACTTCCAGGCTTGCTTGAGACTCTCTTCGGTGGTGACGAAAATGTTGGGAGTGTAACCTTGAGCTTTTAATTTTCCTAAAATCTCGCTTACCCCAGAGAAACTGGGCGAAAAAACAGCCACATCAATTTTCTTGCCGATTTCTCTAAAGACGGCCAACTTAGCTCCACGCGCTTCGGTTTCCTCCACTAAACCCAAAGCGTCCGGGTTTATGGATACAAGCGAGAGGTCAACGTAATGCAAACCAGAATTGTGGGCCACAAGTCCCGCAAAGCGTTCTGCTTCTTGCAGTCGGAACTCTGCCGACCTTCGTTTTTGGGCGTCCTCATCAAAGTGAACAGGCATGCAATAAGTATAACCTAAAAATTTAAATTCATTTCCTCAAATTTGACAAAGCATTAGTTTGCTGTAATTTCAAGGTTGAATTACAGGTCTTTCAACCAAAGTGAATTTGGGCCGACAGGCCCGGAAAAAAGGAGCTTTATCGTGAAGAAGGCCGTGCTAGTAGCCACCCTCATTCTTCTCGTTTTCACTACTCCCGTCCTCGCTGACCACAAAGGGCCGGTGGAGGGGGAGCCCGCCACAGTGGTCCTTGAGGTTTGGAGTCCCAAGAAAGTGTCAGCCAACCCTTTTGGCACGTCGTCTCTCAACAAGGAAAGTGCGGCTGGCCACTACAACGTCGCCATCCTTGAGGGCATCATTACCAAGTTTCTTGGTCGCGAGGTTGGGTCTGCCGAAAACGTAACCGAAGCCGACATTGAGATTCTTATCGTTCCGGCAGGTACCATCGTGGAGGGCATGGCCGGTTGCAAGGGCAAAAAAGGTGATTGCGAAGTCATCTATCGCGGACCCTTCCGACTGGTCGAGCCCACTACCGTTTATGTAACCCGCAAGTGGGGTCGTCCGGTTGGGCTTATCTCCGCCTGTTCAAATCCATGGATAGGGGTGATTCCCGAACCGCTCCGAGGCCTGCCCGGCCATGACGGAGCGCCCGGTGGCATTGGTCCGCAAGGGCCAGCAGGCGCTACTGGTCCGGCAGGAAATCCAGGCCTGTCTGGAGGCAATGGGCGTGACGGCAAGTGCCGAATCATTGGTATCCCCTGCGCGCCCGTAATCGTTAGTGTGGTTCTGGCATCTGTCGGTGCGGTCCTGTGCGCCACGCATACTGGCATTTGCAAGGAGAACAACCTGCGAGTAACCCAGACACCGCAATGTCGCTCGGGTGATTGCGTGGTGCGCCCAGTCAACTTCAGTTTCAACATCATATTCGGAGCTCGCTTCTAGAAAGTCTCGTCTTCTCTGCGGGCGACAGGATTTTGTTTAGCTCAAATCCTGTCGCCCAGCCTTTTATACTCAACGCGCACAACTTGGAATCTCGACCCCAAGTATTTGACAAATTTCTAATTTAGTGTATACTCAAAATCGTATTCGGTCATTGTCAGTCTTTCAAAGTCAGTCTTTCAAAAATCCCAAAAACCCGGCCGCCTTGCGGCCATAGGTGTCCCGGTAACTAGTGGGACAGGCCAAGGAGGCCCACATGAAGACCCCCATCTGTACGCTCGTCGCGCTTGTTTTGACCCTCGCCGCTTGCGGTGGGGGAAACAACAGTCCGACCGCAACCACCCCCCCCGCCGACCTGCCGGCCATTGTGGCCACGGTGACGTGTTGCCAGAACCCGGCGAATCACGTCACCATCTTCCTGAAGTCGAATCCCGTCGGGGACACCCCCGACGACAACTCGTGCCACGTCGGTGGCGCCCACGAGAACGGCTACAAGCTTTATTGGGACGCTACCACCCAGACAACCAACGTCCCGGAGGATGCGATCGTCGGGAAGGTGGACTCGACGACCATGAAGTTCGAAGTTAGTTGTAAGTTCAGGGGTTATGACGTCACCTGTTTGGCTGATTGGCCGGAGTGCGCCCGTCAACCAGGTTGCAATACTTGCCCGACGCCAACCCCAATTCCCACTCCCACTTCGGGATGCGGGGATTGCCCGACTCCGGTGTTTACGCCCACCCCAACCCCAACACCAACCCCGACCCCTACACCCACACCCACTCCAACCCCTACTCCAACCCCGACCCCTACACCCACACCCACTCCAACCCCTACTCCAACCCCTACTCCGACACCAACCCCGACACCCACTCCAAACTGTGGGGGGACCACACGGGTTACGAGCTTCCCGGGTTCGCAGACGGTGACGTCGGGCACGATCCTGACGATCAGCTACTGCTCGGAGTATTCCACTGTCTGTACGATCAGTGGAGCGGGCTGGACCCGAGCCGGTCTTTCGCCATGTGGTAGCGTCACTTCCGACCCCCTGTTCATCAACCAGACCATCGGCATTGCCTGCCGATGCAATGGGAACCCTGATGCCGGCAAGGATTTCTTTCTGACCGTGCAGTAGATGGCAAGGGGGTCGGTCTCCGAGCGCAAGGGATTGAGGAAAGACTGATATTCCGGCGGTGCTAGTGGAGCCTTCGGGCAAAACTAACACCGCCTTTCTTTTTCACTACTTGGCTTGACAAAAATTACCTTTCGTGTACACTACATAGCATCGTTCATTATCAGCGTTCCCCTTGAATTAGTGAGCCATCTTGCCTAATGACTTGACAAGATGGTGTTGCTTGTTGTATAATAACGAAGTTAGGACATTTAGTTAAGTAATATGCAAGAAAAAACCAACAATTTCGCCTCCCCACATTCAACCCTCCGGGCCACCCTTCTTGGAGTTGGCTTCTTTTTGATTGTTGCCACCCCCTTCTTTGTTTTTGCCCAAGTTGCTCCCACCGTTGATATTAAGGCTAATGGCCAGGATGGACCTATCACCATTAATTCTGGAGCCGTTATTAGGGTTACTTGGAGTGTTACAAATGCCACTTCCTGTTTCGCTTCCGGGTCTTGGGGAGGGAATAAACCCGACAGTGGCAGTGAGACATTCCAAAATATCACATCAACCCAAATATATAGTCTTACCTGCGTAAATTCTGCCGGCCCATCCACCTTTGATTCTGTTACGGTCAAAATTAATATCATTCAACCCCGACCACCCACCGTTGACATCAAAGCCAACAATTCCGATGGGCCCATCACCATCCAATCTGGTACACAGGCTAACTTGGCGTGGACTTCAAGCAACGCTATTTCCTGCCAGGCATCAAGTGGCCCATGGTTTGGCGTTAAGCCCCTCAACAGTTCGGAAGCTACGCAGGTGCTCTTCCAACCTGCCACCTACACTATTACTTGCCAGAACTCTGTTGGTCAAACGGCCATAGATTCTGTTACGGTCAACATCCAACAACAGCCCCAAAATCCTAGCGTGGATA
>Ga0155039_134_pt1 | contig 18304 bp, 20 predicted proteins | sample RifCSPhighO2_01_FD_106007 | JGI IMG/M metagenome (GOLD analysis project Ga0155039, IMG submission 106007) | Parcubacteria group bacterium RIFCSPHIGHO2_01_FULL_45_26 | reverse complement strand
GCTCACAAGGGCAATGTTTGGGTAGATTCTCCCGGAACCGGTAAGGGCTCCACCTTCTATCTGGAATTTATGGGAGAGTAGGTCTTGATATGCGAATCAATTCCACAATTCAGTTTGCTAGTGGCCCCATGCGAGCTTTAGTCTATAAAGATATTGATGGGGTGGTAGGATTAGAAGGTCGTAATGTACAGGGTGTGCATGCATACTGTTTTTGTGAAGGCAAGCTTGTCCTTGTCCACAATGGCAGACATGGTTGGCAACCGCCTGGAGGGCATACGGAAGAGGGCGAAACTATCGAACAAACGGTCATTCGTGAAGTTCAGGAGGAGACAAATATGAGAGTCATTTCACAAAGATTGATGGGCTTTCAAGATATACACAATCCCGAGGGAGTAATTACACAAACAAGATCGGTCTGTCTTGTGGAACCTATTAGTGAGTTTAAATCAGATCCCGCGGGGGATATTACGGAAATTAAACTTATTGAGCCGAAAGAGTATAAAATGTATTTTGATTGGGGTGAAGTTGGTGACCATCTTATGAAAAAGGCACTTGGATTAAAGGAAGCACTCTAGCTTCTTTGGAAGTTTCTGACCATTGGGTTATAATTGGGCCATGACTCAAGTCAAAAAAGTCCTAGTGTCAGGCATTCAAGCAAGTGGCAAGCTTCACGTGGGTAACTACTTCGGGGCTATGCAACAGTTTGTTGAATATCAGGACGAGTATGAGGCTTACATATTCGTGGCTAACTTCCACGCTCTCACGACAATTAAGGATCCAGCTCGCTTAAGAGAAGACACGAGGAATGTTGTGCTTGATTATCTGGCTGTAGGGCTTGACCCCAGAAAGGTTACACTTTACACACAATCTGATGTGCCGGAGGTTGCGGAACTAGCTTGGTATTTTAACTGCCTTGTGACTATGCCCTGGCTCATGCGAGCGCACGCTTTTAAGGACGCTGGGGCTAAAAGTAAGGAAATTAATGTCGGACTATTTGATTACCCGGTGCTTATGGCGGCGGATATCCTCATTATGCATCCAGATGCGGTGCCAGTGGGAGAGGACCAACGCCAACATGTTGAAATGACTCGTGAGATTGCTGAAAAATTTAATAGCACCTACGGAGAATATTTCAAGCCTCCAAAGGAATTGATTAAGCCTGGCGCGGCCGTAATACCCGGCATAGACGGGCGCAAGATGAGCAAAAGTTATGGCAATGACATCAAACTTTTCGCCAGCGATGATGAGATACGCAAACAAATTATGAGCATTGTGACGGACTCAAAACAAAAGGGTGAATCTCTTAACCCAGATACCGATAACATCTTTGCTTTACACAAACTATTCTCTAGTAAGGAGCAACTGAGAGACCTGGTCTCTCAGTATAAGGCGGGCAGTATTGGGTATAAAGAATCAAAAGAGTTACTGGTTGAGAATATCGTCAGGTTTGTCACGCCCATGCGTGCACGGCGGGATGAGTTGGCTAAAGATACAGGACTGGTGGAACAAGTATTAAAATCTGGCAGTGAGAAGGCGCAGGTGAAAGCTGGCGAAACCATGTCAAGAGTTCGCAAATTAATCGGGGTAAAGTAACATTCTAATATTCTCAAGAATACCAGAATATGTTAAACGCTAAACACACAGTGAAGTTGAACGGAGAGGTGGGAAAGGAGGTGTATGTGCAGGGCTTTGTACAAGCCTTGCGAGTGCAAAGTAAGATTATTTTTTTGATTTTGCGAGATATTACGGGCACAGTGCAAATGGTTGTCCAAAATACAGAGGGGAACCCTCTGTGGGAAAAGGCTAAGGTCTTGAGCCTTGAGTCAGTAGTGCGAGTTGGGGGGAGGGTAGTGGAAGCGATTCAAGCGCCCGGAGGTGTTGAGATTCAGATTGAATCTCTTGAGGTACTTTCGGTAGCCGCGCCAGAACTGCCTATACCAGTTGTTGCCGTAAAGGGAGGTGACGAGACGGAAGCTCCAACAAGATTTGATTACCGGTGGCTTGACCTGCGCAAACCTGAAAAGGCAGGAATCTTCAAGCTGTGGACGGCCCTAGAAAAAGGCTTCCGTAAATATTGGCTGGATAATGGCTACATTCAACTTTATCCGCCGGCTTTTATGAATACGGCAAGTGAGAGCGGAGCAGAGGTTTTTGAGGTTAAGTATTTTGACCGCAAGGCTTACCTTGCTCAATCACCCCAATTTTACAAACAAATGGCTATGGCCTCCGGCTTTGAACGCGTATTCATGACAGGGCCAGTCTTCCGCGCCGAGCCATCATTCACCACCCGTCATCTGACAGAATTTACTGGTTGGGACTTTGAACTTGCTTACATAGAGTCGCACCAGGATCTTATGGACGAAGAAGAGGGTATGGTCATTTCCGGATTTGAGGCAGTAAAGGATTTTTTGGAAACTAAGTTTCCAAATGGAAATGGAAACTTAGTTTCCAACCCAACCCGGCCGTTTCCACGCATAACAATGCTTGAGGCAAAGAAAATTCTACGAGAGAGGGGAGTGGCCTCGCCGGAAGAGCACGATTTGTCGCCAGAGGAAGAACGGGCAATTTGCGAGTATGTTAAAGAGAAGTACAACCATGATCTTGTATTCATTCACGAGTATCATAAGTCTCAAAGCCCATTCTATCACATGAGATTGGAGGCGGGTTCTGATTATGCTCGCCGAGCGGACCTCTTGTATAAGGGCCTTGAAATTACAACCATTGCTCAACGCGAACACCGGCCAGATGTACTAGAGAAGCAGGCCAAGGAACGAAACATGGACCTTGAACCCTTGAGAGACTATATAAGTTTTTTTAGATATGGTTGTCCACCCCATGGCGGTGGCGGTATTGGGCCAGCGCGCATCGTCATGAAGCTACTAGACCTAGCCAACATCCGCGAAGCCACTTATTTGCCCCGTGACGTCAAGCGTCTTAACCCCTAATACATGGAGTCATTTGCTTTTCAAGCAGGGAAGTTTAATGGGCCAATTGAATTATTACTAGACCTTGTGGAGAAGCGCAAGATGCTTGTTTCGGAAGTTTCTTTGTCGGAAGTGACAGATGGTTTTCTGAAGGAACTAGAAAATTATGAATCTTTGCCCATCCCAGAAACTACCCAATTTGTTTATATCGCCTCGCTGCTCTTACTTATAAAGTCAAAAGAACTTCTACCGACCCTAGACCTTTCGGATGAAGAGACCGAGAATATAGATGAGCTCAAGCGCAGGTTGTTGCTCTATGGCCTCCTGCGCGACCAGAGTAGAGTGCTAGGCATGATGTTCGGAAAGAATGTTATTTTCAGACGCGAGGATGATAACCATGTCCATGTAGTGTTTGCACCCGGGAATTTAGATTTAAGCTCTCTTTCCTCAACTGTAAGAGATATCATAACCAATGTTCCAAAAGAAGATAGCTTAGAGCTTGGGGTTGTTAAAAAGATAATCAGTCTAGAGGAGGCAATGGGTCAACTCGCAGAAAAAATAGGCAATAGCCTCAAAGTAACATTCTCGTCATACAAAAAGTTAGGTCGGGAAGAAAAATTAAACGTCGTAGTTAACTTTCTGGCCATGTTGGAACTCGTGAGACGAGGGTCGGTGTATGTCATACAGCAGGCTAATTTCTCTGACATTGAAATGGGCAATCCAAACATAAGCACACCTCGGTATGTCTAACAATTTAGCAACAAGTTCAAAAATAGAGGCTTTACTATTTTACAAAAACGAACCTCTCGGTATTGCTTGGCTCGCTAAAACATTGGGTATGGGCATTGGCGAAATTTCGCATGGATTAGATGATTTGCGCGAAAAACTAAAAGGGCGCGGCATAGTGTTGCTTGAGGTCAATGAGACAGTGGCCATTGGAACAGCCCCGGAAACAAGTGAATTGATAGAAAAGATGAGGAAAGAGGAACTTGCTCACAACATCGGACGAGCCGGTTTGGAAACTTTGTCTATCGTCGTCTATCGCGCACCTATAAGTAGAGCCACAATTGATTATATACGCGGGGTAAATTCCCAATTCATATTAAGAAACCTTCTGGAAAGGGGACTGATAGACAAAATTCCAGACGTGAAAGACGGGAGGGTTATGCTTTACAGGCCAACGACGGAATTGTTCTCATATCTTGGTGTAAAAAATGTAGACGAAATTCCGGATTACGTGGAGATAAACAAGAAATTAGATGTCATACAAACAGAGAAGGACTAGAACAACTCTCGTAATAGTAGCACTAGCAAGTGTCATTATTCCGAAGCTAGTCATGGCAAATTTTGTTGGCTTACGCGCAAAAGCAATATATGCATATGACCTAAACACAAAAAGGATTCTATATGAGGAGAATTCTGAAGCTCAACTCCCAATTGGTTCCATCGCAAAAATAGCAACTGCTCTGGTCGCGCTGGAGAATCTTGATACATCTAAGAAAATTACAATACAAAAAGAAGTGTTAACAACGGAGGGTGATTCTGGACTCAAGGAGGGGGAAGAGTGGAATCTTCGTGACTTAGTAACTTTCATGTTACTGGTATCGTCCAATGACGCTAGTACTGCCCTAGAAATAGAACTGGGTGGGCGTGTGGAGACGTTGCTGAAATTGAACAAAACAGCAAGATTGCTTGGTCTCTCTCAAACTTATTTTCTTAACTCATCAGGTTTGGACATCTCTGATAGATTGGCTGGGGTATATAGCTCGGCGAAAGACGCCAGTATACTTTTGGCAGTATTCTACAAAAAGTATCCCGAAATTCTTAAACAGACTACGTTGTTAAACAAGGAATTTCGCAGTAATAAATATACACATATAGCTGACAACACGAACCGCTATGTGGCAGAAATGACGGGGTTACTCGGTTCAAAAACAGGTTCCACTGACTTAGCTGGGGCTAATCTAACAATTATATTTGATAGTGAAATAGATCGTCCCGTTGCCTTTGCAATACTTGGTTCAGACCCCGTAAACAGATTTCAAGAAGCAATGGCGATAATTGAAAGAACGCTAAGCGAGCTGATAGGAAATGAAATCTAAAATCAGCCAACAGTTTAGTACAGATAGGGTATTCCTCGCGATTATTGTTTTGCTGACAACCATTGGAATTTTTGTTTTTATCTCGGCCTCATTTGGTTTGACTCTAGAGAAGGAAGTTTGGAAAAGTATCCTCATTTCTCAATTGATACTTGGTCTTGGGATGGGTGTCGTTTTTGCACTGTTAGCCAGTGTGACTCCAGTATCTTTTCTCAAAAAATACGCACTTTATTTACTTATATCAGCCATTATAATGAATTTACTGGTTTTTGTTCCGGAAATTGGCTTTAGATATGGAGGTGCGGCTCGGTGGATTCACGTATTTGGTATATCTTTCCAACCCGTTGAGTTTCTCAAGGTTGCGTTAGTAATATTTCTAGCCAAGTGGCTCTCGCACATAAAAGATGATGTTAAGAAGTTAAGGTATGGTTTAGCTCCATTTTTATTCATCCTGGCAATAATAGCCGTTATCATGATTTCACAACCTGATACAGGTAGTTTTATTATCATACTCGGAACTTCTATCGTTATGTTCTTTTCAGCAGGGGGGAGATTGTCTCATATTGCAAGCGTGGCCGTGGGAACTATTTTTTTAATCACTGTTTTGGCTTTTACAAGGCCTTATGTTAAGTCAAGGATCACAGTCTTCTTTAATCCAAGCCATGACCCAAGCGGTGAGTCTTACCAGTTGCAACAATCATTGCTGGCGGTTGGGTCAGGCGAACTTACAGGTAGAGGTTTTGGCCAAAGCCTTCAGAAATTTCGCTACCTACCGGAACCAATAGGAGACAGTATATTTTCAGTCTTAGGAGAGGAATTCGGATTTATTGGCACTACAACCATTGTTCTTTTATTCATTGCTTACTGCTTAAGAGGCCTGCGTATAGCCAGTCGGGCTGAAAATTTATTTGATAGACTACTGGTAACTGGCCTTGCTATAATGGTTGCGATACAAGCCTTTATGCACATAGGAGCTAGTTTAGGTTTGTTACCACTGACTGGTATACCACTACCATTTATAAGTCATGGGGGTAGTGCCATGATGTTTGCACTTATAGGTGCAGGGCTAATTATTAACATTTCAAGACACAAACAAGGGGTATGAAAATTTTGCTTGCAGGCGGTGGCTCTGGTGGACACTTCTACCCGCTTATTGCAATTGTTCAGGAAATAAACAAATTGGTTGATGCAAGAAAACTAGTTGAATCAAAATATTATTACATGGCGGATTCTAAATATGATGAAGAAGCTCTTTTTGAATATAAAATTGAATATAGGCATATTTATGCTGGTAAACTAAGGAATTATGTGTCCTTAAAAAATATCTCTGACCTCTTCAAGACGATAGCAGGACTGCTGGGGGCAGTGTGGGAGATGTTTAAAATTTACCCCGATGTGGTGGTAAGCAAAGGAGGGTATGCCAGTTTCCCATCAGTTTTTGCTGCAAAAATACTTGGTGTTCCAGTGGTAATTCATGAGTCCGACTCTATCCCGGGCAGAGTTAACCTGTTTGCGGGAAAATTTGCCAAGCGCGTGGCAGTTTCTTATGAAGAAGCGGCAAAATATTTTCCCGAAGAAAAAGTGGCCCTTACTGGTGTCCCCATAAGGAGAGAGCTTTTGAGTGCGACAAAAGTTGGGGCGAGAGAATATCTACATCTTGAGGTCGACTTACCCGTAATTATGGTGGTCGGAGGCTCACAGGGTGCTCGGGCAATCAACGAAGTCATTCTTGACATATTACCGGACTTGCTTGAAAGATATCAAATAATCCACCAAGTGGGCTCATTAAATGTTGACGAAATTAAAGCTAAAATCCCAGTTCTTCTGGCTAATTCGCAACACAAAGAACGCTATAAAATGTTCGGATTTTTAGGACCAAGAGCTTTGTCCATGTCAGCGGGAGTCTCTTCGCTAGTAATTACCAGGGCAGGTTCTACTTTTCTGTTTGAGATAGCGGCTTGGGGACGCGCAAGCATTGTAATCCCGATTCCAAGCGAGGTAAGCAGAGACCAATACAGGAATGCCTTCAATTATGCACGTGCTGGTGCAGGGGTCCTCCTAGAGGAGGCGAATCTTACTCCCCATGTTTTGTTGTCTGAAATTGAGCGTATCATGGGTAATTCTGAAGTACGAGAGCAACTTGAGAGTCATGCTAAAGCATTTGCCCGGCCAGATGCGGCTCGGAAAATTGCTGAAGTAGTTTTAGACATAGTCCTCGCCCATGAACAATAAAATTCCCCGGTATCCGATACCTGTATTATTCACTTTCTAAATCCTTGTAATCTACCCTTTTTGATTTCATAAAAACTAGATTGTCTAAACTAAACTTCCTGAATTCCTCGAGTGTTTTAAATTGGTCGAGGACGATACCTTTTTTACAAATACCATTTGCATTCGAAATATATTCCTGCCAACTTGATCTAATAAGACCTGATTGACCAAGTCCATGTACTTGGTTGTTTAAATTAACATAACTACTTAAGTGAAGTAGGTAATCATTATCGCTGACTAACTTGACCTTATATGCCCCTTGAAATAGCGCGCCCCGACGTTTGTAGATTTTGTTAAAGTATCTTGAGTAACCACCCGTTAGTCGTCTAAGAAACTCACTTACTCCATTTGTTGCAACTTGTTCAAGAATGAAGTGGAAGTGATTTGGGTTGAGACAGTAACAAATGATGTTTACCAGTGGCCTACGGGATTGATTTGGTTCTTTTGCCTCGAGAATATCTCTTAAATTACCCACAGGCTCAATTCGATTAAATATGACTAAACTCTCCATAAACCTATTGGAGTCACCTATGTTGGTAACGATAGGTCTTTTGTCCACCCCTTGGTTGAAGACATGATAAAACTCACCGTTTGCAAATATACCATTCCTGACCATGCCTAATCTTACCCCGGTATCGGATACCAGGGTAGAGTGTTATATCCACAGAGGAAAAATTCCCAGGTATCCGATACCGGGTAGGATTATGTCCCAGCCCATGTAGTATTTATGCTAAAATAGGAGGATGACAGATAAAGTAGTTACGAGGTTTGCGCCATCTCCGACGGGGTATCCGCATTTGGGTACGGCTATGTACGCATTACTGAATTATCTTTATGCTAAACAAAAGGGTGGCAAAGTTATAATGCGCAGTGAAGACACCGACCCGGTACGCAGCAAACGCGAGTACGAAGGCATCATAACCGAGGACCTGGCCTGGCTGGGTATCAAGGCCGATGAGTTTGTGCGTCAGTCTGAGCGACTCGAAACACACAAAAATTACATCCAAAAAATGATCGTCTCTGGTCACGCTTACGTTAGTCCCGAACAAGCCATAGAGGGCGGACCCATGCGTGATGTTGTGCGCTTCAAGAATCCAAACAAGATGATCACCTTCAACGACATAGCTCGAGGCGAGATTAGTGTGGACTCAACAGACCTGCGTGACTTCATTATTGCGCGCGACATTGACTCGCCCCTCTTCCACCTCACGGTTGTGACAGATGATTTTGATATGGGTGTGACACACGTCATAAGAGGGGAGGATGGTTTGGCAAACACCCCTCGCCAAATCTTAATTCAAGAAGCAATTGGAGCGTCACGACCCGTCTACGCCCACTACCCCTTTGTCCTTGGTCCAAACAGGCAAAAGATGGGAAAGCGTAACGGGGCTGTGGGTATACGGGAATATAAAGAACAAGGTTATTTACCAGAAGCTGTCCTAAATTTCTGCTTACTGCTTGTCTGGCATCCCAAGGATGACCGTGAACTTTTTACCTTGCCCGAGATGATAGAACACTTTGAACTTGAACGGATCGGCAAGAGCGGGGCTATTTTAGATCAAGTTAAGCTGGATTGGTTCAATCGCGAGTATATGAAGAAATTATCGCAGGAGGAGCTAATTAAGAAAGCCAGGCCCTTTTTGCCAAATGCTGACGCAGAAAAATTCTTGCCACTACTGCTTCCACGTATAAATAAGTTTGGAGATATACCAGAAATGCTTGCGTCGGGAGGGGAGTTTGATTTCCTGTGCAACCCGCCACAAACCAGCAAAGAAATGTTGGTCGGGAAATCTGACGCCAATATTGAAGAGGTTAAAACGCACTTAACTTACATTTTGGAAAAGGGGATTGACAGAGATACCGTGTGGCCTTATGCGGAGAAAGTTGGTAAGGGCAAAGTGCTCTGGCCCATGCGCGTGGCACTCTCGGGTAAGGAAAAATCACCTGACCCCCTTACCCTTGCCCATTACCTAGGTAAAGAAGAATCCATCTCCCGTCTCAAATCCGCTATTCAAGTGCTATCATAGTGACATGAGAAAAGGTGTTCTAGTCTTATTATTCATACTGGGAACACTTTTTGGGTTAGTTTTTAAACAAATAAATGCTCAATCTCTGTCGGACCAGATATTAGACGCGCGTGAAAAAATTAAGGAGCTTGAAACTGAAATTGTGCAAACACAGAAGGAGCTTGGCAAGACTGAAAAAGAAGCCGACACTTTGTCAAATACGATTAAGTCGCTCAACCTTAATCAAAGAAAACTAGAGACTGAAACTGAAGCGACAAAAAAGAGAGTCTATGCCACAGGTTTGTCTATCTCTCTATTGGTCAAGCAAATTAGCGAACATACGGGAAACATAGATAGGAGAATTATGGCCATAGCCGCAATACTCCGAGATATTCAGGTACTTGGACCTGATTCGCCGCTTGAGGTGCTCTTGTCTGACTCAACATTTTCCGGGAAACTTGACAACATTTACTCTCTTGAGAAACTCGAGGGAAAAGTAAATGATGCCATCATTGAACTACGAAATGAACGCACAAAATTAAGTAATAACAAAACAGATTTGGAAGGTGAACGGGATAAACTACTGGTGCTTAAGGCTCAACTCATTGACCAACATAATTTGGTAGTAACAAACAAGAAAAGTAAGGAATCACTGTTAAGCGCAACCAAAAATAGGGAGGCTAATTACAAAACATTACTAGAAAGAAAAATTGCCCAAAAGCTAGCTTTTGAGGCAGAACTACACGCATTTGAATCAAAACTGCGCAATGCCGACCTAAGTAATATACCCGCTTTCGGTATAGGCGTGCTTAAATGGCCTGTTGTTGACCCGCAAATTACTCAATATTTTGGCAATACAGATTTCGCCAGAAGTAACACCCTAGTCTACAACGGCAACGGGCACAACGGTATTGACCTAAGGGCCTCGCTTGGCACTCCAATCAAATCGGCCGCTTCCGGTCGAGTGAAGGGAACTGGCAACACTGACTTAGGATGCACAGGTGGCTCTTACGGGAAGTGGGTCTTGATAACACACAACAACGGATTGTCAAGTCTATACGCACACTTATCGTTGATTAAAGTAAACGTAGGTGAGCAAGTAGCTCTCGGAGACCTGCTTGGTTATAGTGGTTCTACAGGCTATGTTACGGGGCCACACCTGCATTTTAGCGTCTACGCAAGCGATGGAGTCAGGATTGATACTCTAACACGTGCCGATGGTTCTAGAAGTAAATGTGGAGAAATGCCCATCTCACCACTTAACGGTTACTTGAATCCCTTGCTATACTTATAATTAGTGATAGCTGAAGCATGGATGCTAAATCTAAATACTAAAAGCAAAATCGCAAACAGGGGCTTCATAAGCATGCTAGTGGCACTAGTTGCAATACTTTTACTATTAAGCGCATTTAAGGTCAATATAAGAGGTTATATTGACTCAAGTTCAGAAAGGGCTCTTGACAGCAACGTAGTGCTTATTAGAGAGACTGTAAAATTTATCTGGCAGGATTATATTAGACAGCCCATTTTTTTCGTTTGGGGCACTTACGTCAGTCCTTTTGTAAATGGAGACTTTCTCGGTGGATTAAAAGACAAGATCAGAAAGAGTAGCACAATCCCAAATGATTAGAAGTTTTAGTTTTGTGGCATTGAATTGTCGCAAAAGATATATTGTGCGACGTACATACTATTAAACTATAGTCCCTCACAATTAGTCGCTGGACTATACCCTGCCCTCTTTGCTTGCTCTTTAGTGTTAAACCATACCTTGTTAGTTTCCTTTATTCGACTCGCGCCAGAGCACGACGGATAATAGTATTTTGTGCCTGTTTTAGAAGCTACAAATTTACTTGAAGTTGCAATTTGAATATCTTCAGACTCCTGACTCTCAATTATAAGCGCTGGCTTTCCTTCCTCGATTTTAGATAAACGCCCCAGGCCAAAAGCTAGGCTAGCCGAAAGTATCAAAATCAGGATGTAAGGGACTTGCCTCTTTTCCATTTATCTGTATTATATCGCACATGGCACATAAAAAAGCTGGCGGGTCAACAAAAAACATCGGCGATTCACAGCCGAAGTACTTAGGCATCAAATTAGGCAGTGGCGGAATGGCGCGTAAAGGAGCCATTATAGTGCGCCAACGCGGCACACTTTTCATGCCCGGGCGCGGAGTGGGCATAGGTAAAGACCACACACTCTTTGCATTGAAAGATGGTCCTGTAAAATTTACCGTCAAAAGAAAACTTAATTACACAGGAAAAACTAAGCGCCTTTCGCTTGTAAGCGTAGTTTAATTTTTGACTTGTTATCTTTATAAGAAAGGCCTATATCATACACACCCAACTCTTTTATTGGGTGTTCTAAGTCCACCAAATTAGGACTGATGCCTAGTTGTTTGGCTATTTCATCCTTTCCCACAGCCGCAAACATAACCCCTTTTGGGTTCGCTGTAACCAATATAGTGTGCTCTCCCCCATCAAGATTTTTCAACACAGCAACTGTCCGCAATTTCAGATTTTCATTCTTCTGTTCGTTCTGCAATGTGCGAATTCCCAATTGTTTTAGGTTTTCGTGGTTCGCAAGCTCGACAAACTTATTGGCAAGTAAATAATTGCGCGCGTAGCCATCAGCCACATTCCTGACTTCATCATTTTTTCCTACTCCACTTACGTCTTTTAAGAAAATAACTTTCATTTTGAGATGATTTCTATTGCTTTTTCAAGTTGCCTGTCTTTGTTGTTCTTTATATCTTCTTCGTTTAACATAACTTTAATATCCGGGTCTAGACCATTTTCAGATATTGATATCCCCTTCGGAGTCAGCCATCTGGCAACGGTTACCTTAAGTGAAGTCTCGTCTGTTATGTCCACTAGTTCTTGTACTGAACCTTTGCCGAATGTCGTCTCGCCCACTATGGTAGCCCTCCCATATTCCCGCAGAGCCCCTGCTAATATTTCTGAAGCTGAAGCGCTACCTGCGTTGACTAAAATAACCAACTTTAGCTTGTCGTTAAATATGTCGTATCCCCTACTACGGTGGACATTCTCGGCCTCTCCTTCTCCGTAGTATTCTCTAACAACGACTTTGCCATCCGGCAGGAAAAAACTTGCCATATCTACGGCCGCTTCCAAATATCCGCCCGGATTACCCCGCAAATCAATAATCAATTTATCCGTTCCGGTGCCGATAAACTCCTTGAGCGCATTGCGGAACAAACCAGGTGATTTTGCGGAGAAACCGTACAAGCTTATGATGAAAACCTTGCTACTTCCAGCGCCCTTCATTTCGGTTTTTATGGTTGGCAAGTCAATAATTGCCCTTGTGATGTTAACTTCAAACGGCTCTTTATCATCTCGTTGCAATAGTAATGTTACTTTAGTTCCCTCCGGTCCCCTTATTTTACCAACCGCCTCGTCAATACGAAGCCCCCGAGAGATTTCATTATCAATCTTAAGAATTTTGTCCTTGGAGCGCACTCCGGCCTTATCCGATGGAGAATCCTTCAGTGGGGCGATAACAATCAGTTCTTCGTTTCTTATACCTATCTCCATTCCCACACCAGAGAAATTCCCGCTAATATCACCTTTGAATATCTCGGACTCCGCCGGCGGCAAGAAAATCGTGTATGGGTCCCCCACCGCTGCCACGAGCCCCGATATGGCGCCCCAGACTAATTTTTGAGTATATAGGTTCTTGTTTATTTCAGACGAGCTTGCTATATCTGCTTGTACATATTTATCATTGAGTATATTCCAGGCCTTCCAGAAAGGCGTAAAATCAACTTGCTTGCTTATCTCATTGTCTTTCGCACTCAACTGCGTAACTCGCTCAATTTCCGAAATTGAATTTCGGCCCGTGTAAAAACCGGCACCAAAAGCTAGGCCGGTAAGACATATTAGTGTAACTGGACTGCTTATAAACCTCCGATACATAGATGATGACAATATGATAACATAAAGTTTATGGAAATTAAACTATTCAATACCCTCTCGCGGGAAAAGGAACTATTTATACCAATTAAGGATTCTAGTGTCGGACTATACACCTGTGGTCCAACTGTTTATGACTACGACCATATTGGGCACATGCGTTCTTACATATTTGCAGATATAGTTAAGCGCACACTTTTGAGCGCCGGTTATGAAGTCAAACACGTAGAGAATATCACAGATGTTGGCCACTTAGTGGGTGATGGTGATGAGGGCGAAGACAAAATGGAAGTAGGTGCCCGCAAAGCGGGGAAAAGCGCCTTTCTGATTGCGAAGTATTATTCTGGTATTTTCAAACGCAATCTTGAGCGAGTGAACGTTCTCCATCCAGATATCTGGGCCCCGGCTACAGATTACGTTTTGGAGCAGATTAATTTCATTAAAGTTCTGGAGCAGAAAGGTTACGCATATAAAATTAAAGATGGTTTGTACTTTGACACATCAAAATTTAATGATTACGGCAAATTTGCCAAACTGGATGTTGGAGGATTAAAAGCTGGAGCTCGAATAGAACAAAATAAAGAGAAAAAGAATCTAGGCGATTTTGCTTTATGGCGTTTCCATGACGGCAAACGAGAGATGAAGTGGGAAAGCCCTTGGGGCGTTGGCATACCGGGCTGGCACATTGAATGTAGCGCCATAAGCACAAAGTTTTTGGGTGAGCGCTTTGACATCCACACAGGCGGTATTGACCACATTCCCGTTCACCACACAAACGAAATAGCCCAAAATGAGGCTCGTTTCGGCCACAAAGTTGTGAACTTCTGGTTGCATAATGATTTTGTCATGGTAAATAGCGCAAAAATGAGTAAATCCCTTGGCAATCTGTACACCCTTGACGACCTAGAAAAACGCGGTTTCTCCCCCCTAGCCTATCGCTATCTGTGTTTAGGTACCCACTACCGCCAGAAACTGAACTTCACTTGGGAAGCTCTAGAGGGCGCCCAGAACGCTCTTAATAAACTTATCCGCGCACTTGCCACTCCTGCAGAGATTAAACCTTCGCAGGAAAAACCACCACTTCCCCCCGCAATCGTCCCACCCCTTGTTGGTGCGACAGCTAGATCGCTTGAACACGACTTTGAGTCCGCAATATACGACGACCTCAACACGCCCCGCACATTGGCAGTGCTGTGGGAATCAATTGGCAATCCACTCCTCTGTTATAAGTTTGACAAAGTCCTCGGTCTCTCACTGAGAGACCAGGTCTCTCAGTTGAGGGAATCGCAAGTTAACGTATCAGCTGAAGTAAGGGGACTTATTGTTGAAAGACAAGTGGCAAGACTGGCAGAAAATTGGGAAAAGGCAGATGAATTAAGGTCTCAAATTGAGGCGAAAGGTTACAAAGTTTCAGATGGACCAGTAGGGCAGAAACTGGAACCGTTGGCATAATATTGTAGTAGTATCAATGCGTAAATAAAAACAAAAATGATTGGCCGTTACCGCGACGGCCAACCCCCTTACCTTACTTGTTGTCATGGTCCGGGCAGACCGTCACAGGAGAGACCGGAGAACATGAAATACTCATTTCCGATTGCTTGCTTCCCCTGTGGGTAAATGCACTCCAGACCACAGGCGAAGTCACAGCCAGCGACCAGTGAGCCCGCAGGAAGGAGTGTGCGGTCTGCTTGGGTGCGTAGCGCGATGCAGTTAGCCTCCCTCGGACTAACCCAGGAGAAACGGATGTCGTCACTTCCGCCCACCCCCGTTATTTTTAACTGGTTACCCTGGTTCGGAGGTAGGACACCTGGCAATAGCCTTAAGGGTGAGGGTTGATCCACACCAACCGACCCGTTACCAACCTGGCCGAAGCCGTTGTAACCCCATGTCCACGCTGTTCCCGCACGGTCCAGAGCAATGCAATGGTTGAAGCCACAGGCAAGTTGAGAGACGTCGGTCAACGAGATTGGCTGGAAAGTGAGCCGGCTTGTAGCTAAACCGTCTCCAAGTTGACCATTAGTCCCTTCACCCGTGGTCCAAATTCGCAACGATGGAGCCTGGTCAATGATGGCGCTGTGGGCGCCCCCTGCGGCAACATTGTCCGCTTTGATTCCGGGAATTGCGAATGGGATATTGACTCCAGTAACACTCCTAGAGCCGTTACCAAGTTGACCGTAGAAGTTGTCACCCCAGGCCCAAACTGTTCCAGCTCTGTCCACTGCTAAACAGTGGCTATGCCTAGTTGAGAGGCGAACGATGGCGGTAAGCCCGCCCACCCGGGTGGGCACAAACGACGGCGTGTAAGTGCCGTTACCCAGCTGGCCGGTTGAATTGGACCCCCAAGCCATGACGCTACCATCAGCCATAACAGCTAGGGAATGTTCTCCACCTGCGGAAGCAATTCGCACCTTTGCTCCGCCTAAGATCGACACAAATGCACCCCGATCTATGAGGGTACCATCTCCCAGTTGGCCGTAACCATTACCGCCAACCGCGGACAGCCTTTGACTGCCATCTACATCAGCAAGGGTGTGATACTCTCCGCTAACAATGGCTGCAACGCTAGTCCTACCACCCAGAAGCATTTGGGGATTGGCTAGCATATACGGGAATACGTATGGACTCCCGTCGGTTAACTGGAACTTGCCGTTAGAACCCCAAGCAACAAGCTCCAATCTCTGCGTAATGACAAAGCTGGTGTCTGAACCTGCCGCGACCCAAAACGGATTGCAACCAGCGATTACTGTTCTGGCCACTGCAAACGCCACGAAAAACAGAGTTACCAAACCTGACTTCCACATCCCGTCCTCCTTTTGTCCGCCCTGTGGCGAACGCGATATCGATGATGAGACCTGCTAAATCAGATGTTAGGTTAAAATTTTTAGTAAGTCAACAATCCAATACATCTGGCGTGCGTATAGGACAATACCCACAGATTGTCCCCCATTTCTGGACTCAACCGGCCATCTTTTGGGCGTGGTACAATTTTGGTATGGCAAGTAAATCAGGGGGGGTACGAATTCCACCGCAGGACATTGAAGCAGAGAAGGCCCTGCTTGGGTCAGTTATGTTGCGACCAGACCAGCTACCTGAAGTGCTTGATTTAATACCCCTTGGAGCTTTCTATCTAGATAAACACAATAGCATTTATGCCACTATGCGAGATTTATACACATTAGGGCACCCGATAGACTTGCTCTCCCTCTCATCAAAACTGCGAGAGCAGAATAAATTAGATAAAGTTGGCGGTTCTTCTTATCTAACCGACTTGATAAATCTCGTTCCTTCGGCCGCCAATATAATGCACTATGCCGAACTTGTCGCTAAGAAAAATACTCTGCGCAATCTCATTTACGCGGCAGACCACATATCTGAACTCTCATACAACGGAGATGAGGATGTGGAGAGTGTCCTAGATAAGGCGGGGAAAAAACTTCTTGACATAGCGGGCTACTCTAAACACAAATTCACATCACTGAAAGATACTTTGATGGAAGCCTGGGAACGACTAGACCGTTTGCACAAGTCCAAAGACGAAATGCGCGGCGTGCCAACAGGTTTCCCGGATTTAGATAACAAGCTGGCAGGTTTGCAAAAATCGGACCTTATAATCTTGGCGGCAAGACCCTCAATGGGTAAAACCTCGCTCGCCTTGGATATCGCTCGAAACACTGCTCTTAAACACGGGACAACGGTGGGCATCTTCTCTCTTGAGATGAGCTCTGCCCAATTGGTGGACAGGCTCCTGGCGGCTGAATCAAGAGTGGATTCCTGGAAATTGCGAACGGGAAAGTTGTCGGCCGACGAGGACTTCTCCCGCATCAGGGACTCGCTTGACAAACTCTCAAAGGCGCCAATTTTTATTGACGATGACTCATATATAGATATGCTCCGGATGAAGGGTGTGGCAAGAAGGCTTAAAAACGACCACAATCTCGGCTTAATCATCGTAGATTACCTCCAGCTCCTTGTCCCGAGGAGAAATTACGATTCCCTTGTCCAGCAAGTTACGGAAATTTCACGGGCGCTTAAAGCCCTAGCCAGAGAATTAGAGGTTCCGGTGCTTGCCCTTTCCCAACTTAACCGCAATGTAGAGCAACGCGGCGGTAAGCCCAGACTCTCTGACTTGCGCGATTCCGGCTCAATTGAACAGGATGCGGATGTTGTGATGTTCATTCACCGCGAGGAAAGCGACAAGACCGAAGGTTCTCGCAAAGGGAATATCGCCGAAATCCTTATAGAAAAACATCGTAATGGGCCGACGGGGATGGTTAAACTCCATTTTGACGAACAAAGAGTTACATTTAGCCCCATGGCAAGCCAGAGCTTTGGAGAATTCTAGGCGCATGAACATCGTCGAGCAATTAACCGAGCTTCTCACTTGTTTTCCGGGCATAGGCCCCCGTCAGGCCAAACGTTTTGTGTATTTTCTTTTGCAGTCAGATAATGGATATGTGGAAGAACTTGTGGGGAAGATCAGACAGCTCCGAGACACAACTAAACAATGTACACTCTGCTTCAAATATTTTATTCCACGGACCAATGGAGGCAGTAAATGTGAGCTCTGCCAGACACCACAAGAGACGACAACTATGCTTATCGTGGAAAAGGATGTTGATTTAGAAAATGTTCGCAAGAGTGGCGCGCATAAGGGTTACTATTTTGTCTTAGGTGGTCTTTTGCCAATCCTTGAAGAAAATCCGGATTCCCGAATCAGAATTGGCGATTTGCGCGAGAGATTAACGAAGGATACAAAAATCAAAGAAGTAATATTGGCTTTGACAACCAACTCTCTTGGCGACAACACCAGTGACTATCTTAGGACCGAAATCTCAAAGCTGGGTAGGAGAATAAAAATCTCTACACTAGGTAGAGGACTCTCTACGGGAGCAGAGCTTGAGTATTCAGACCACAACACTCTTTCGCATGCACTCAAAAATAGGTGTTAGTTGTCGGGTGTTAGTTTATTTTCTCAATTCTGAGGGTGGTTAAAGTTTGCCTGTGGCCATACTTTTTTCTGCGATTTGATTTGGCCTTGTATGTTGCTCCCACCACCTTTTTGCCTTTCTTCTCAG
>Ga0155039_128_pt2 | contig 21042 bp, 26 predicted proteins | sample RifCSPhighO2_01_FD_106007 | JGI IMG/M metagenome (GOLD analysis project Ga0155039, IMG submission 106007) | Parcubacteria group bacterium RIFCSPHIGHO2_01_FULL_45_26 | reverse complement strand
TTCCAAAATCATTTTCATAAAACGTTTCATCACTCCCAAATACTCCAACAATTTGGTCCGGGGTGGCATTGGTGGCAAAATCCCAATCCTTCGGTTTGCGACCAATGAGTAGGTCTCGTGTGCAACCGCCCACAAGATATGCCTCAAAACCCGCCTTTTTTAGTTTTACCGAGATCGCGACAATTTCAGAAGGGATTTTTGTATTTAGATTCATGATTAGTGCTTGTATCGCGAAGCTTTAGCGGAGTGGTACTCCCGGAAAGACTCTCGGCTTACAGCCACGGGTAACTTTCGGCCCGTTTCACTCACAACGAAAGTCCTCTCTCGTCCCTCACATTCCGATGCAGGTCGGAACTCGGTCGCTATGCTCCCGGAGGGACTCGAACCCCCAACGTTTGCTTCGAAGGCAAAAATGATATCCATTTCACCACGGGAGCGCATTGAAACACTCATAGATATTGATTATACTACCACAGTATAGCGTATTGGCGGCCATGGTTTAGTGGTAGGACGGCTCCTTGCCAAGGAGCAGGCGGGGTTTCGATTACCCCTGGCCGCACCGGATGTTAAGCCCTCGTCGTTCAATGGATAGGATATCTCCCTCCGAAGGAGGTGATGCCAGTTCGATTCTGGCCGGGGGCATTGCAAGCAAGGCTATGTGGCGCAAGCGCAAGTATCGGACGTAAATAGGGGATAAACCTGTGGATAGTGTGGATAACGGACATGCTGTTTCGTCAAAAACGGCTTAAAATATAGAGAATATAAAAGACTATGTCGGACAGTGCCAACAACAAAAGGTCACGGGCTGAAGTGGGCAAAATTGGCGAGGATACCGCTGTTAAGTACCTAAAAAAGCATGGTTTTACAATCGTTGAACGCAATTATTGGCAAAAATGGGGCGAGATAGATATAGTTACCCAAAAGGACAAAATTGTACATTTCGTGGAAGTTAAGGCTGTTACTCGTGCCTACGGTCGTTCCGCCTCTGCTGGTTTTAGTGGTGGGACCGCTGATGCAGATTATGGTGCCGAGGAAAATGTTCACCCGTGGAAACTCAAACGCCTCGCCCGCGCCATCCAAACCTATCTGTTGGAGCGCAAAATTGACGACGAGCAAGTTTGGCAGGTGGACGTCATAACTGTTGAACTTGATTTTGACACCCGCAATGCCAAAGTGAAGATGTTGGAGGATGTTGGGTAAAAGGCGCTAGGCCTTGCCTGTGGAGCTACATAGGCTATAATTGTCAATTATAAGATTAGTATTAACAAAATAATTATGTCAGGCACATTTATTAAGAATTGGGTCGTTTCTGTAATTACGCTCTTTGTGGTGAACTTCCTTTGGCATGAAGTTCTAAACGTAGCTTTCTACCACGAAGAGCTATTGGGCATTGTTCGCATAGGTCCAGAGGGTGGACCCGCTCCACTTCTGGGCTACCTTATCCTCTCTATCGTCATCGCCTCTTTTGCGGTTGCGACTTTCGTACCGGCTTTATCCAAGACAAGCGGCCAATATATCTGGAACAGTCTGATTGTAGCCTTCACTTTCACCGGAGCCTTCTCGGTGCTTAGCTACGCCCTCTTTGCCAACTGGACATCAAGTCTTGCTTGGATGGATGTCTTTTACAGTTTGATAAGCGGCATAGTTTTGGGCGCGGTGCTTATGCTCGTCAATCGCAAGGGCATGCCGGTGACATCCGGGATGTAACCAAAACGGTTGTACCAGAAAACAAAAAACACCCTAAACTTGGTGTTTTTTGTTGGTAGTCCGTAACAACTTACACCAATTGACTTCTTGTGCGGGTTAGATTAGTCTCTGACTTAGAAGGAGGTGCCAAATGGCACAGAAGACGCAGAAGGGGCGGATGTGTCAGTTTCCCACGTACGAGACACGCTCTCAAAAGAGGCTGTTGGAACGTGTGGAACGGCTAAGTAAGTTTTTGGAGATGAACGCCCCCAAAATAATCATTGTGGCCGAATGCGCCTTGGTCGCAGAAGCCGCTCTGGGTTTCCTTGGGCCTGAACTCCTCGTCAAGATCGGTCAGGACATGATTAAGAACACCAGGCTTCGCGTTGGTTACTGCCATGGATGCGGAGCCTTGCGCGAGGAAGGATACTCGGTACTTTGCAAGAAATGCCAGGAGAGCGCCAAGGATGACGCCCAAAAATACACCAAGTTGCTGGGGCACAAGGGCAAGCAAAGCTAAACAACTAAGCGTCTCCTCTCTAACCCTAAGTGGTGACACTTGGGGTTTTGCCTTGTACATTCGGGCCGCCGAGAATCGAACTCGGTCCGCCTGCTCCCAAAGCAGGTATACTACCGGTATACTACGGCCCGTTCATGCTCGCCAAAGCGAGCTACGGCGGGCAGGCCGTTAGTTCGCGATAGTAAGTATGTTAGATATCCTAACAGATTTTTATGCGGGATGGGAGAATCTCCCTCGCCTCTCATCCCGTCGCCACAGGACTCGGGCTAGGCACCGTCTCGCTATCCCGCAAGCTTGCGGGACAACGCTCCGACGTTCTCTCTCCCGCGCAAGTAAAACTGTTTGCTTGCTATCCACGCAAAAAATCTCGCTACACTCGTTTTTATGCGGGATGGGAGAATCGAACTCCCGATACCAGTTTGGAAAACTGGAGTTATACCATTTAACTAATCCCGCCTACACTCGTTCCGCGAGCTACGGCGGGCAAGCCCGCTTAGTTCGTGGAGTTTGAGTGAAGTTATACTAACACAGAATCTTTCGGGCCAGGCAGAATCGAACTGCCGCCATACGCACCCCATGCGCATAGACTACCACTATCCGATGGCCCGCTTACACATCATTCGCGGTGATAATGTATAATACATTTGTGGTGAGAAAAACAAAAGGCGGCCCGTCCCGAGCGAAGTTAAGGGGTTTCACTCTCATTGAGCTTTTGATGGCCATCGCAATAATTGCCCTCCTCGCCTCTATTACTCTCGTGATGACAGGGTCAAGCCGGGAGAAGGCGCGAGATGCCAGGAGGGTAGAGGATATGCGCCAGATAGAATATGCTCTAGCCCTCTTTAACTCCGAGTACAAGCGTTATCCTGGTTATAGTGAAGATGGAGTAAGTTTGGCGGGAGAGATAATAGGTGACGATAACGGACCCATAGAACAGGCGCTCCGACCATTTATGTCGGCCAAACTACCTAAGGACCCAAAGCATGACGGCGTTAGCTTTTTCTACTCGTATGACCCGGTGCACTGCATTGCCTCTATTCCACAGGATTCCTGCGAGTGTCCCTCAACGGTAAAAAACGGCGCGACTTTAGCCTTCAATAAAGCCGAAACAAAAACCATTCGTTTCAAAAAAGAGGTTTATGCAGGTTTAGATATGAACCAGTGTAACGCAGATTATGTGGCGGTTTTCACCCCAGCCAGTCCATGAATAATTTATGCCCATAAACCAAGAAATAGACCCCTTCCACAACATTCCCCGCTCCCAAATCGTAACGAGGAAAATAGCCGGAGTTAACCAGACTAAGATGCTTGCTTTAAGCTTGGGGCTTTTGATTTTGGCCGGCTTTTTCTTTTGGGGCGAGTGGATTGAAAAAGTTGTGCCAGACAAATATGTTTTTGACGTCACATCACATGTTCCAGATAGAGACTATTTGCCACCTAGCTTAAGATGAGACAGGGCATTTTCCGTTCCTGGGTTGAGATAAACAAATCAGCCCTCGTCTATAATTTTGGGACGTTTCGCGAATTTACACACAAGCTTTTGCTTATGGCTGTAGTCAAAAGCAACGCCTACGGGCATGGTTTAGTAGAGTGTGCAAAACTTTTTGTGAAATCAGGTTGCGATTGGTTGGGTGTTGATGACATAGATGAGGCCATCGCTTTGCGCAAGGCGGAAATAAAAAAACCAATATTAGTTTTTGGCTACACCCTGCCTTCGCGCTACAGAGAGGCATCTAGTGCTGAAGTCTCATTGACTATCGGAAGTCTGGATGCTTTAAGAGAAATCAAAAAGCAAAGTCTAAGAGACAAGGTTACATTCACAAAATCAAAATTAAGGATTCACTTGAAGTTAGATACTGGTTTGAACCGGCAGGGAATCAGCGAAGAGTTGTTGGCCGCTAGTTGTCAGGTGTTAGAAAAATTGAAAGACGTAATTTTGTTGGAGGGGGTATACAGCCATTTTGCAGCAGCCGAGTTGGTACGAAGGAAACATTATCGAGATTACTGTAACAAACAGATGGATGGGTTTGAGAGAATGTACAACCTAGTTCTCTCTAGCCTAGTACCTAATACCTACAACCTAGTACCTATCCGCCACATGGCAGGGACTGCTGCTACGTTTCTCCTTCCCCGTAGTCGCTATGACCTTGTGCGGGTGGGGATTGGCCTGTATGGCATGGACCCGACGTCAAAATCAAACTTGCCGTTTGTAAAAAAACTGAAACTCAAACCCGTCCTTTCATGGCACTCTCTTATTGCCCAAGTTAAAAATGTTAAAAAGGACGAATATGTGGGCTATAATCTGACCGAAAAACTTATCCGCAACTCTAAACTGGCTATTGTGCCGGTGGGTTATTGGCACGGCTATCCCCGTTCGGCATCTAGTCGAGGTGAAGTTATTGTTTCTGGCAAGCGTTGTAAGGTCATTGGTCGTATTAGCATGGACATGATGACCATAGATGTAACTGATGTTCCAAAAGTAAAAGCAGGCGATAAGGTTGTGCTAATTGGCAAGCAAGATAAAGAAAATTTGAGCGCAGAAGAAGTTGCCGTAAAAGCGGAAACTATCAACTACGAACTCGTTACCAGCATCAACCCCTTACTACCCCGTTGTTATATTTAAGGATTTGAACCATCTAAACTGGTCTCATGCCATAGATTCATACAATAGCGTACGATCGTATTGTATTGTATGAATATACAGTTACAGAAAAGTTTTTTGGCGTTACTGGCAAAAATAGGAACTTCTAAGGTAATTAACCGATAACGTCGTGGATTTTTTGGACGATTTCGGCAAAGGAGAAGTGGGCTTTAACAAGGTAGTCGGCTGCGCCGAGCTTTTTGGCTTTCTCAATATCCTCTTCTTGGCCTAGGTTGGAAAGGATAATGACGGGTATGTTCTTTAGGTTCTCGTCCTGTTTGACCTTTTCCAAAATTTCAAAACCAGACATTCCCGGTAGAATAAGGTCTAGGATTATTATGTCGGGCTTCCCATTTTTACCTAGATACTCTAGCGCCTCTGTTCCACCAGTTGCGCTTATAACCACAAAACCCTCAACCTCAAGCTTTTTGGCGGCTATTTCTCTCAAGAACCGGTCATCCTCTACCATCAGGATTTTCTTCTTTCCAGATTCAGGTTGATTAAATGAAATTACCGTATCCATTTTCGCTTCGGTGGATTTTGTGTGGCTAGGAATAACTTGGCGAACTTTGTCTAAAATATCGTCAACATCGCTTATTGATTTAAGTAAGAAATATTTGACACCCAATTTACGTGCTCTATTAACAAATTCAGGGTCATCAGAATTTGATAAGGCAATCACCGGCGTATTGGATGTTTCTTTGTTTGCCAGTATGTTGGCCAGCACATCAATTCCGTTTTCGGCAGGTAACTCGGTATCTAATATAAGTAGATTTGGATGCTCTGAGTACATCAACTCTAATGCCTTACCGCCATTTTCTACTCCAAAGACCTTGTATCCAGACCCAGAAAGCTTGTCAATGAGTCTCTCTCGAAGAATGGTGTCACTCTCTGCTACAAGGATTTTCTGTGTCATGCTAAAACTCATTATATACCTTTCGTATGTCGCCTAAAAAGTGTCTCAGGAACCACATATATACGCAGAAACTAGGCAAACAAAGGTTTGCCTAGTTTCTGCAGCGCATAAAATTTATTTGACGGCATCCTTTAGAGCTTTGGCGGCACGGAACTTGGGTACCTTCATTGCTGGCACCACTATTGATTCACCCGTGCGAGGATTCCTTGCTGTTCGCGATTTTCTCTGCTTGACTGAAAAGATACCCAAACCTGCGATGGATACCTCGTCTCCTCTCTTAAGCGTTTCAGTAATGGCGTTAAGCAGAGCTTCCATGCCCTGCTCCGCGGCTATTCGTGTGCTACCCTGAACTTTATGGAGCTCATCTACTAGGTCTGCTTTATTCATGTTCTTATTTTTAGCTTTTAATTGTTAAATTTAACCTCCCTCCTTATAGGCCTCATTATACTCTTTGCCAAATCCTACGCAACAGAGCCAATAAAGCTCTGTGCATAAGGTTGTTAACCATAGTTCGTTCATTTGCCAGTTAGAAGTAAAGCGTGTATTTTATTACTGGAATCAAGCGTGATATCCCAAAAGGAGATCTCATGAAAATCAAGTCAATCGTTACTATTCTCGGTTTAGGTTTCATTGCCAAGATTGTAAGCGCGACTCCTTGCCAGCCCCAGCTTAAGTGGCGTTGGCAGGGGACCATAGATGCCCCGGCTACCCCATGGCTTATGTTCACCCCGCTTGTTGCCCAAATAAATGACGACAATGGAGACGGTTTCGTTGACACTCTTGACATCCCAGATGTTGTCTTTGTACACAGGGCACCAGGTGTTACGGTAGCGGATATGGGGGTATTATCTGCTCTTAGTGGGACAGATGGAAACACGGTGATGACGATTGGGCCGTTGTCAAGTCTATACCACGGTCTAGCCGTAGGGGACATTGACAACGATGATTACCCGGAACTGCTCGTTCAGCATCGTGACAGAAAAAGGATTATCGCCTATGACCACAATGGTACACTCAAATGGACAAGTGTAGATGTCCATCCGCCTGTTCTGTCATTTCTTATACCTTCGGCACCGGCCATTGCCGATTTGGACCAGGACGGTTCTCCCGAGATTGTCTTTGCTAATGCCGCTCTTAGGGCAGATGGAACGTTGTGGTGGAAGGGGACTGGGGGGTTCGGTCTATACAAAATGGACCTTGGTTTCATTTCAAACCCTATAGAGGTAGTCGCTTCTGAATCAGGCCTAGAGGTGTCAGCTGGCAACACTCTTTACTCGGCCAACGGTCGCATTCTATGGAATAGAAGCGATTTATTGGATGGTTGGACAGCCGTTACCGATTTTCAAGAGGATGGTAGACCGGAAATAGTCCTCTCTGTCGGTGGTTACAATGGACCATTATATGTGCTTGATGGACTGACCGGAGTAACGGTCGGGGTTCCGTACGTTCGCCAGAATGGGGTGAACAATACAATGGCTCACCCTGTAGTGTCGGACCTCGATAGGGACTGTGTTCCAGAAGTCCTAACCGGGACAGCATTCGATACCTTACAAGCGCTTAAGTGGGACGAGGCGAGCAAAAGCCTTAACCTTTATTGGGAGACACCCGTGGCGCTTGATTTGAGCGGGGTTAGTACTCCAACTATCTGTGACCTCGATGGGGACGCTTTCCCGGAGGTGCTGTACACAGGTACTGACGCTTGGTACATCATTAATGGGCGAACAGGACAGACGATTTGGCAGTTTCCCCACCAGTCCAGTACTGTTTACGAGAACATCGTGTGTGCCGACCTTGGTAATCAGCTAGCGGAACTAGTGGTTATGGCCGTTGGGGGTTCAGTTGAGGATAATACAGTTTCGGTCTACGGCTGTTCAAACTGGGCCCAAGCGCGCCCAATCTGGAACCAGTTCCAATATCACGTCACGAACGTGGGGGATTCTGGCCAAATCCCTCGTGTAGAAGACGTACCATGGATATCTGGTATCGGTTGGTTGGAGCAGAGAGAGCGCTTGCCTTCAACCGGTTCAATCCCAGCCGATTCAGGCAACACACTCAAGGGTGTGAAGGTTGGGCCTGACCTCGTTTTCACTTGGGCTGGCGACTCCTTCTCTGTCGGTTATAACCTCTACCGCGAGGTAGTCAAGGGATTTTTGGGAACTCTATGGAGGAGCTTCCCCAACCCAACCGCCAACCTCATTGGCGAGATCTCGTTTCCCCCATACCTCTACTACTACCGGGTAACAGGCATAAGTTGTGCGGGACTTGAGGGTCCGTAACCTTCCCACGTTCGACGCTTGGTTCCCATGGGGGTACTGGGCGTTGGACGTTTTCATTTTATACAAATCTAATCTCCAAATTTTCCTAAGGCCCTGGCTAATTTTAGAAAAGGTAACTATTACAGCCTAGAACAAGTTAAACGTGAATTGGGTATCAACAATTGACCCATCAAGTTAACCATCGGTATTTAAGAGGGTGATGATTTCATCAAGTTTTTGGAGGGCTAGGTTGGGCTCGGTGAAGCGCATTATACCTATGCCGTCGTGGCCTCCTCCGCCGACTTGAAGTTCATGGGCTATAGCCCCAAGATTAAGCGGCCAAGGACCTTTGGTCCAAGGATTTTTACTCATACGCAGTTTATAAGCACCACCAGTTTTCATTACGAGAGCTTGGTATTTTGAAGTGGGGAATACAGCGAAGGGTATAAAACGGCTTGTCCCTTCGTGCAAATTCTCCGGAATCTCTCTTGCTACTGCCACTTTGTCTTCAAGTTTAAACTTATTTCGCACAATCTCAAAAGATTTTTCTTGTTCAAGCTTCCCTTTGTCCAATGTCAATTTGAACTCGGGAGATGAGATGAAGTTTTCCACCTGTCCAGCACAAATTACTTCTATTACCTGCTTTTTAAACTCAATGTACTCAATTCTTGTTTCATCCTCAATATAATTGTCAATAATAGTGCTAAATTTATGTATTGGACTATCCAAATCAAGAGCAGCCTCTATTGTAGGCCAAGTGGCGGAATCACCCATGTCAACCAAGTCAACCCAACTTTTGAAATGCCCCGGCCATCTAACGTTATACTCACGTTCCAAAAAACGATAGACTTGGCCTGCGCAGGATTTCTCGTTTGGGGCGAAGCTATGTTGTTTGTCGGCCACAAAATTTTCCTGCCACATTGGTTTTACGAATGAGCTGACATGATGGTCTAACCACCAATCAGCCTCCGGGTGATAAAGGAAGTCAACTACAACAGCAGGGTGTTCCAACCTGAAATCAGGCCATTTTTCCTTAAAACCGTTACCAAAATCAACTGGGTAGTAGTGGCTTATACCATCTCCCCGCAGACGAAAAAAGTGAAGAAAAAGGGCTCCGGATGAAACTCCGTCCATGTCGTCATGCAAGTAGAGATGGTAATCCATACTAGATTAGCGGGCGTGTTCAATAACTCTGGTTTCGCGAATTACACACACCTTGATTTCGCCCGGGTAGCGGAGCTCGGCTTCTATGCGACGGGCCAAATCCTGGGCCATCTTGAGGGCGTCAAGGTCGGAAATTGTTTGGGGATTAACAAAGACCCGTATCTCACGGCCAGCGGCGATGGCGTAACTTTTTTCAACACCCGGAGTGTTGTTGGCCAGAGCCTCAAGGTCTGTAAGGCGCTTAAGGTAATTCTCTACACTGTCGCGTCTTGCTCCGGGCCTGCCACCGGAAATTGCGTCAGCCGTCTGGACGATGATTGATTCTAGAGTCTCGTAGGGATACTCCTCGTGGTGGCTTTGCATGGCTTGGACGATTTTGTTGTCCACTCCAAACTTCTGCAAGATTTTACGTCCGATTTCTACATGCGTGCCCTGAACTTCGTGGTCCACCGCCTTGCCGATGTCGTGCAAAAGTGCCCCGGTTTTGGCTACTTGCACGTCAGCTCCGAGTTCAGTGGCTAGCATGCCCGCAAGGTGGGCCATTTCAGTAGAGTGAACTAAAACATTCTGGCCATAACTGGTGCGGAAGTGGAGTCGGCCTAGTATAGCCACGAGGCGCGGGTCAAGGTTGAAGAGGCCTGTTTCTACAAGCGCGGCTTCGGCCTTCTCACGCATTATCTTATCCAAATCTTTTTTTGCTTTTTCTACAACCTCCTCAATGCGCGCCGGCTGGATGCGCCCATCTTTAATTAACGTGTCAAGAGCCGCTCTCGCCACATGCCTCCTAACAGAGTCAAAAGAAGAGAGTACAATCACTCCGGGTGTATCGTCAATCAAGACTTCCACGCCCGTCACGCGTTCAAATGCCCGGATATTGCGGCCCTCTTTGCCAATGATTTTACCCTTAACCTCATCGGAGGGGATGGGGAGGGAAGTGGTCATGACCTCGGCGGCGTTGCCATTAGCCACGCGCTGGATGCAGGTTGCCAAAATATCTTTAGCTCGTCGGTCCAGCTTCTCCTCGGCTTGGATTTCAAACTTTTGCATCCGGACCATAATGTCTTCCTCACTTTTCTTCTCCACAGCCCTGAAGAGCTCCTCTTTGGCCTCCGATTCAGATAGCTTGGCAATGCTGGCTAACTTGCTTTCGGCCTCTTCCCTAGACTTCTCTAGGCGTTCTTTTAGTTCCTTAACTTCAACAATCTTTTGCTTGATACCCTCAACCTCTTTGTCTATATCCACTTGGCGCTTGTCCAAAAGCTCATCTTTTTTCAACAAGCGTTCCTCCAGTTTATGCAGTTGGGACTCTTTTTCAGCGATTTGTCGCTTTGTTTCCTCAAGTAAATCATTCGCCTTGTGTCCGGCTTCAGTGACTATCCTTGAGGCTTTTGATTCAGCCTCCACCATCCGTGTTTTAATGGTCAGCTCCATAGAGCCTTTCTTGCCCAATAGCAAAAGAACCCGCAGGAAATAACCAAGAATTCCCCCAAAAAGGAGAACTCCGCCGCCTAAGGCGACAAAAGTGAAAAGTGTTAAGTTCATAATAGGTGCTTAGACCCCCGTATTTCGAAGTGTTTCGAGATTAAAACCCAAAATTATTAGTTTTAGAGCCATGTAATTTCCAAGAAACTTCAAAAAACAAAGGGTACGATTAATTCTTAAATCCAACAATCTCATAATAACAAAGAACCCCCAATATTGCAAAACCACATTTTTGATGTTAGCTTGGAGTAAGGCAAGTTCCCAGCTCCATCTCCGAACACTTTCTTTGGCCATCGGCCGACGAGGGAGAGAAAATGGCAAAGGCGAGAGTGGCAAGAAGTCTAGGGGCAATAAGAACGCAAAGAATTGAAGTGATGCAAGATAGGATGCGCAGGGCTTCTGCACTTGCGCTAGTCAAACAAGGGAGGCAAAACGAAGAACATCACAGGTTTGGGTACGCACTTTTGCTAATCATCGGGGTTTTTAGCAGAATTGCTCTGAAAAGAAGAACCCATGACCCCGATCTATTCTCCATTTTTATTATCCTACAGGATCTCCCTGACCCATTCAAGGCAATAGCGTTGTCTTGGGTGGAAGATGAGCCTGGTCGAGGTGCTATCCCTTGGTTGCGCGAGGCATGGCAGGCACACTTGGCGACGCGCGCGAGGATGGGGGATGTCGCCACCAGTGCACTGACTGACAGTTCACGGAGTTGATGTTGACGTGCTAGAAAGAGACCGGCCTTCCAAGATGGAATGCCGGTCTCGACTCATTTTCACTCCAAGGCCGGGCCTTGGAATTCGTTTTTGTAGGTTAGCCAGTCATTTAGAAGTTCTTCAAAGTCGCCTTTCTTTTCAAAGTATTCTGGAAACGCAGGTAGATTTAATATTTTTCCTTCCTCTCGGATGTCACCAATAAACTCTGGCAGACTTGAATGTTTGTAGTTTCGTAAGTATTGCCAAGCTCGTCCCAGATCCTTAAGTCCTAGCTCTTTCCATTCTGGCTCAATGTGCTCCACTGGATTAATGTGAATGTAAGAGAAAATACACCTCAGGTATTCATCAGTATCAAGATGTTTGGCTTTAAATTTTCCCTCAAATAAAGTTCCGGTGCGTTTATGTTTCTCGTTGAAGTACATTGAATATGCAGTAGAGAGTTTCAGCATGAACTTGCTAATGCCTCCCCTCACCCTTTCCTTAATCAACAGGTGAAAATGATTCCACATTTCACACCAAGCTCCGATGTCAACCAACTGTTCTCCTCGTTCAATTTTGTATGCACCAGCAGGATCAACAAGTTTCATCACTAGCGGTTTGGTGTTGTTGCACAGGTACAACAATCGAGTGAAGCGATTCTTATCAAAATAGTCCAGAAATATTTTACGTTTGTCAGTCCCACGATTGTAGATGTGATAGAACTCACCTTCCGAAAACTCAATTTTCCGTGCCATGCATACACAATAACATGACCATCACCACACCACAACTCCAAGGCTCGGCCTTGGAGTTGTGGTGATGGCAGAAACACACGTTCTAGCCAAACAGTTTGTGAAGTTTTTTACTTCTTTTTTGATGTGTAAATTTCGTCAACGATGCCGTACTTTTTGGCTTCGTCCGCGCTCATATAGCGGTCGCGGTCGGAGTCTTTCTCAATTTGCTCTGCGCTTTTACCTGTATTCTTGCCGAGAATTTTGTTCAAGTTTTCTTTTGTTTTTAAGATGTGTTTAGCGTGAATCTCGATATCCGAGGCTTGACCCTCCATTCCGCCCATTACTTGGTGAATCATAACCTCTGCATTTGGCAGGATGTAGCGCTTACCCTTTTGGCCAGACGATAAGAGTACCGCCGCGGCAGAAGCGGCCATGCCAACGCAAATGGTTGAAACGTCCGCCTTAATGTGATTCATGGTGTCGTAGATGGCCATGGCCGAAGTTACCGAACCACCCGGAGAGTTTATGTATAAGTGTATGTCCTTCTTCGGGTCTTGGCTCTCAAGAAAGAGAAGTTGGGCGATAGTGACATTAGCCACGTTATCTTCGATTGGCCCAGCCAGCATGATTATGCGGTCGTTGAGTAATCTTGAGTAAATGTCGTAAGCCCTCTCTCCGAACTGCGACTTCTCTATAACTGTTGGTATTAACATGTGAGTGGTATTAGTTGTTAGATACTAGGTATTATAAAACCTAGACTTCCAGCTTATCAACAACAAAGCATTTTGCAAAGGATTTGTTGTCTTCAGCGTTTTTCTATATGCCATGTGGGGCCCTCGAGGGCATACTGGTCTGCGCCCGCCACGAGTTTTTTGCGGAGAGTTCCGGAGGCAGTTACGGTTTGCCCGACTACACTATCGGGCCAATAGTCAAGTTTTTCTTTGGCAGCAGAATCCTTTGAAAAATTTAGAGTCCCTGATTTTTAGATTGGCGAGCGCGCTGAATCAGTTCGTCTCGAAGTTGTTCGGCGACTGCCATAGAAACTGCGGGAAGTCTTCCCTCCGCACCACCGCCCATTATGCGATAACGTGATACTGTTGCGCTTGCTCCAGCCGTTTGGATGTTGAGGTCGGAAAGTCCAAGAATACGAGCCAAGATACCACGGTTGATATCAACATTTTGAATTCGGTCGTAAGGAACGGTGACATATTTTTTATAAATAACACCCGACTCTTTGCGAAATCCAGTGTCAAGGAGTTCATAGCGATAAAAGTGGTAAGTAAGTTTAGCCCAAATAAAACACAATACAAGAAACGCGAGAATGATGACCCACGACCAATTCAAAAAGCTAAACGAAAACTCACCACTGTTATTTAGAGTCTCGTCAAAATCACCTAAAAATGCCGAACTCCAAATACTCAAAAACATTATCGGTATGAACGATCGCATAACAAAACTAAAAAAGAAGAACCAGACTGCTTTTGGATCAAGTTGTTTCATGGTTTATGAATTTGATGATTTTAATAGAAAAGCTGGTAGGTACTCGTTTTTTAAGACACCCTCTAAACAGCTTGGTTAAGTATATCATACTGCCGAGCGAAGACACTAGCGTCATGTTTAGTGAGGTGTACCTACAATACAGAGGGGAACCCTCTCGCCATTTTCCAAGGTTTAACTTTGGAATTCTTGATGAAGAGGTTAGGCGGAGGTTTTTTCTAAAACTTCAAATAGTTTAGTGTTGGAGATGACACTTACGACATAGTCGCGAACATTTAGAGGGTCGGAGTCTTTATGGTGTTCTAAAACGTGTTTCATTTCTGTGGCCACTTCGTTTTCGTCTGGCACAATATTTTCTGCTGTCACAAGAGCCTTGACCAAGAGTTCCCCGCGAACTCGCTTTTCGGCATCGACTCGGCCGACCTCTTTTATTTCCTCCTCGGTTTTCTTGGCGTGTTTGAGATAATCATCCCATTTGACATGCATACGTTCAAGGTTGGATTTAATTTCATCTACAAAACGGCTCATTTGGCGCTCAACAAGTATTTTGGGCAAACCGAATGGAGTTCTCTCTAATATCGCATCAACTATGGCCATGCGTCTCCTGTCTTTAGCCTGGAGCCGCTTCTCTTCCAAAATATTTTCGCTGACCTTCGCTTTCTCTACTTCTGTGAGTTCTTTTCCACCACGCTGTTTCTTTATTTCCTCCACAATTTTATCTAATTCGCCATCATCCAGAGCAATGGGTTTGTTTTCGGTATTGAGTTTCCCATTTACTTCACTTGCAATCTTTTTGTAGTCAGGTACTTTGATTTCGGGCAATACCTCTTGAGTAATTTTTAGGCCGAGGGGGTTGCCCTTGGCGAGTTTAGTTACCGCAATCTGTGGGTGGCCAATCGCATCTATTTTTTCTTCAGATAAAACCTTTGGATACCAATCACGAATGGCCCGCTCGGCCATTTCCTCAAGTATAAACATCGGGCCAAGGCGCTCTATTAAGATGTTTTCCGGCACGTGGCCCTTCCTGAAGCCGGGTAATTCTATTTTAGAACCAAACTCTCGCAATACCCTCTCTCGGTACCCCTCTAATTCAGAAGCGCTGATTTCAGCAATGAGTTCTATTTCGGTGTCGCTCTTTTTGTTTATTTCTACCCCTTGCATTCCCTAAAGAGCCTCAAAAGATGTTGCCCCTAGGTCTGTCTCTATAGAGCCAAGGTCGTCTGAACTGCTTTGTTTTAAAAGCGAAGCCTCTTGAGTATCGGCCATGTCAGTTTCGGCCACAGTGTTGTCTTTTGAATCAGGGCTTGTGGGTTGTTCGCGCAGCCTCCATACATAGAAGGCCCCGACAAGCAGGATTACAATTACCACCACAATTGCAAGCAGTGACCCATTCCCCGCCTGTCTAGACATTTTTTTGTTTGTTTTCATTGATATTATATTACCTTTTAAACTTTCTTCTGTACATTTCTAGCCCTTCAGAAACGGCTGCCGTAGCTGACGAAAGTCCTTCAAAACCAGTCACTTCCACTACTTTACTTTGCAATTTCTTATATGTGCTGTAGAAGTGCTCAATTTCTTTGAGTGTATGTTTGTTTATATCGGCGAGGTCTTTAACATCTGTAAAGCGAGGGTCCGATGACGGCACGGCAATCACCTTATCGTCTTGGTCGCCAGAATCAATCATTTTCATGAGAGCGACAGGTCTAACTTCTACCAGAATCCCGGGCAAAAGAGGGTGGGTGGTTAGCAGAACGACATCAAGCGCATCTCCATCGTGCCAGAGTGTCTGTGGGACAAAGCCGTAATCAAAGGGAAAGTCTTGAGCTGTGTGCGCCACTCTATCCAGTGCTATTAGTCCAGTTTCCTTATCAATCTCATACTTGTTCTTGCTTCCTTTGTTGATTTCAATGATTACATTGATTTTGTTGGGTATGTCTTTGCCAGGACTAACATCGTGCCATAAGTTCATTTGGATAGGTATTAGCTATTAGATACTGTACTTCAGCTTACTCCTTATCAGCTTCACTTTCAAGTTGTCCTTCGCTTGAGAGTTCGGCGATATCACTGATTTTATTGCGGGCTTCTTTCTCTGGTGTGATTATATCCAATTTCCAGCCCGTGAGTCTTGCCGCTAAGCGCACATTCTGACCACCTTTGCCGATGACGAGCGAGAGCTGGTCTGGAGCCACCCATATTTTTGCCTCGCGCGGGTCCTCATCTAGCTCAATAGACAGTATTTTGCCCGGCGAGAGAGCGTTGGCAATAAAGTTTTCAGGTAATTCGGACCACTCTACTATGTCTATTTTTTCCCCACCCAGTTCTGAAATAACGGTTGAAACACGCACTCCCCGCTGACCTACGCAAGAGCCCACTGCGTCTATGTTATCGTCATTAGAAATCACAGCCAGTTTAGTTCTACTGCCTGCTTCTCTGGCGATAGCCCGTATCTGGACGACACCGTTTGACATCTCTGGAACCTCAATTTCAAAAAGTTTTTTGACGAAGTCCGCATGAGCGCGCGATAGGCGAACAGCGATACCTCGAGGTGTTTCCTCCACGGCCACCAGATAACACCTTATTCTCTCGCCTTGGCGGTAATGTTCGCCCGGTATTTGCTCGTCACGATACAAAACTCCCGTTGTTCTACCCAAGTCCACATACACATGTCCACGCTCGGTTCTTTGGACCGTTCCGTGCACTAACTCACCTACTCGTTTGCCATATTCCTCAAGCACAGAGTACTTCTCGGCCTCGCGAATTTTCTGAATAATCGTTTGCTTGGCAGTTTGGGCGGCAATGCGTCCAAAGTCGTCTCTAAGTTCCAGAGGGAAAATTAACTCGTCACCGACCTCGGCGCCCTTTTTAATCATCTGCGCGTCCGCAAGCATTATATGACGGTCCTCGTTCCACACTTCTCTCGCCTCACCAGAGCCCTCGGGGGCGTCGGCGGGTTCAGCTCCTCCCCGTAATATAGATGCGTCTACCACCTCCTTTACTTGGAAAAATTCCGTCGTTCCACTATCTAGATTAAAGACGGCTCGAATGATTTGGTTCTTTTTCCCATAATCTTTGCGATATGCCGCAGCCAAAGCCATTTCAATAGCCTCAACAGTTTTAGCTTTTGGTATGCCCCGCTCCTGTTCTAGTTGCTCCAGAGCGGATTTAAGAATCCTTAGGTCAATCATAAATTATGTGTTAGTTGTGAGGTACTTAGGTATTAAGTTAGTAGAATTTGTAAAAAAATAGCCCGCCTTTGGGCGCGCCATTCAAACACTGTAATTATACGCCCCATATCTCCTGTGTCAAGCTACATGCAACTTCAATTCCATCCTAGCTACGCGTTTTTCCAGTTTGGCAAAATCGTCATAGCTTACTTTCTGTTTCATATCAAACTTGATCTGTTCCACGTCAAGCATAATTTGCCCGATCATTTGGGTATGCGAATCAAGCTTTTGATTAATACTCCCTATTTCCACGGTATGCGAATCAAGTTTCTCGTGAACACCCCGTATTTCTTCGTTAGTGAGCTTAAACTTGTCGTCCATATCTTCCACCAGCGCCCCCACATGCCTTTGAAAATCTTTTGAAAGCTTGTTGGTGTGACGCTTAAACTCACCCAACCCAATTTTCTTTTCTTTCATCACCGGTCTTTTGGCTTGTTTCATGTGTAGATTGTACCAAAGCGATTGAAGTTAAACAACCCAAAAGTAACCTGTGGATTGGGGGGTTGTAGACTGAAAACATTGGGGATACAATGTATTTCAATGAAAGGAGACACAATTGGCGAATCTAAAATCTCTAAACAAACCGTTGTCTTTGCGGTGGTAATTATTGCACTTGCCTTCATTGTCTTAATCACAGGAGACCGTGGCGGAGATGAATTAAGCGGGTGGAAGAAGGCGGCCGAGGCCAAAGCAGAGAATCCGGGCTTTGTGGGTATAAGTGAGCAAGAACGTTACGACCAGAAATCAGCAAGTAAGGCGCGGGGTGATGGAGCGCCAGTAAGTGCAGAAGAGCAACAAGTTTTTCTAGATGTGGCTTCAATGCCAGCGCGGTGAAGCGAAAACAATTTACAATTTATGAATAATAATTTAGGAATAATAAAAACCAATAAATAAAATATGAACATAAACAAACAAGATTTCACAAAAATACTTTCCGGCGTGGCTATCGGGGTAATGTTGGCTATGAGCGTAAGTGTGTTTGCGGTTTGGAATGAGCCCACCCAGCCTCCGACTGGTGGCAACCCAAGTGGCCCGATTAATACTAGCAACGCAGGCCAAAGCAAGGGAGGCAACATTGTTGTTAATGCCAACAACCAATATCAGAATGGTTTTCTGGTTCCATTTGGCGCCATGGTGGTGGGAGATGCCACTCCGGAGACGGCCAATGGTCAACTAAAACTTGATGTGGAGGGCAAGGCGGGTGCGATTAAGTTTTGCGACGAAAACGGCACACAATGCTTTACTGTCGCCTCCCTGTGCTCAAAAATCCCCAACCTCTGCCAATAAAACAAAAACCAAAAGCCGGATGCATGCTATAATCTAAAATAGTATGCGACTTGACGAAGCTAAACTTAAGGAGCTTTTGGTTGATTCGGGTGTTGTTTCCAAGGCCGATATTGTTTCGGCAGAAAAAGAGGTGGCGGGCAAGAAGGGGACAAGGTTCACAGAAGTTCTGCTTTCAAGTGGAAAAATCGTTGAAGATGAACTGACCCGCCTTGAAGCTTATGTTTTAGGCATTCCCTTTGTTGACTTAAAGACTGAAAAGTTAGACTTTGCCGTACTTTCCCTAATCCCCGAACCGATTGCCCGCTCGCACAACCTCGTTGCTTTTAAAAAGAGCGAACGCGGGTTGGAGGTGGCCATGGTGGATCCCCAAGATATTGAGGCCATTGATTTTATAAAAAAGAAACTTGACCTTAAAATTTTGCCCCGTTTGACAGACAGGGAATCAATTAAGAAGGCTCTCATACAATACCAAAAAAGTCTCAAGGCAGAATTTGGCGACCTAATACAGAAAGAAGTCGGCCCCCTAAAGACAGTCCAGGAAGCAAAGGATGGGGAAGAAACAGACCCAGAAGAACTGGAAAAACTGGCCCAAGATTTACCAGTTGTCAAAATAGTTGATACCTTACTTAATCATGCGATTTTACAGCAGGCCTCGGACATTCACATAGAAGCGCAGGAAAAGGACTTAATAATCAGATATCGCATAGACGGTATCCTCCACGATGCCATGGTCTTGCCCAAGAACGCAGCCCCGGGTATTGTCGCCCGAATAAAAGTTCTGGCAAACCTGCGTTTAGATGAGAAGCGTCTACCGCAGGACGGACGATTCAAAATAGAGATGAACGAGCAAAAGGTGTCTTTCCGAGTTTCAACCCTACCCACTTATTATGGAGAGAAAACAGTTATGCGTCTCTTACCCGAGAGTTCTCGCGGTTTTACTCTTGAAGTTCTTGGATTTTTTGGCGACGGGCTAGAGCGCTTGCACAAGGCCATAAGGAAAACTACCGGCATGATTCTTGCCACTGGACCCACTGGGTCTGGTAAAACAACAACTCTCTACACCATTTTGGACATTCTCAATACTCCGGGAGTAAACATTTCAACAGTAGAGGACCCAATAGAATATCAGGTGCCCAGAATTAACCAAACTCAAGTCAGGCCAGATATCGGCTTAACTTTTGCTTCCGGTTTGCGCTCTTTACTCCGCCAGGACCCAGACATACTGATGGTTGGAGAAATTCGCGACAGCGAGACAGTCGGTCTGGCTATCAACGCCTCGCTTACCGGCCACCTTGTTCTATCTACCCTGCACACCAACTCGGCCGCAGGGGCCATTCCACGCATGATAGATATGGGTGCCGAACCGTTCCTCTTGACTTCTACACTTAACATCATCATTGCCCAACGTTTAGTCAGAAAACTGGCTGGTTCCAAGGAAAAGTACACTCTCTCGGACGATATGTTTAAGGACTTGGCGATTTATGCGAATTTAGACACCGTATTGGAAAATTTACGAAAAGAAAAAATCATCAACCCGGGTGCTTCGTGGAAGGATGTCGTTTTTTACAAACCAGTATCATCCGCAATTTCTACTGACGGTTACGGTGGACGCATGGGCATACACGAGATTCTGTCTATCTCGCCGGCCATCATCAACCTGATAGAAAAAAGAGCCTCATCCGAAGAAATCCACAATCAAGCCCGTAAAGAGGGTATGTTAACCATGATTGAAGACGGCATTCTCAAAGCCGCCCAAGGTCTCACCAGCCTAGAAGAAGTCTTTAGGGTGGCGAATAATTAGACTTTAGGTGTATGTGCTAGAATTATGTTGTGGTCAACATATCTAAAAATAAAGAAATATCTGGGATACTAGACTCTAAGTATTACCTAGAAACTCTTTTTAAAAGGCTACTCAACATACTTCCAAGTTTTAATATTACGGATGAGAAAATATTACCCTACGGCCTCAAGGCTCATACCCGTTCAGTTAGTTGGTTGGTGGAGCAGGTGATAGTGCAACAGACAAAGTTTAAGGCAAAAGAACTTGGAATTACAGGGGTCAATTTTGATTTACCTGATACTTGTTTGCATGATTGTGAAATTTACAATGGAGGTAAAAAATATTACGTAAACATAAAAATCCACAATGTAGCTGGCAAGGAGAACAAAAACGATATTTCAGCAGTTGAAAAACTTTATTTTCAGTATACCGCCAATGAAAAATACAACTTGATTTACGCGTGTTTTGGAATCAGATTTGAAAATGTTCACATTCACTTTGACCCGGATTATCTTATCTTGTTTTCTCCGCAATTTATGCCCATATATGTAAACCCTCGCAACGATAAAATTCAGGCGACATATCATCATGCTGAAATATTGAGAACTAGGGCGGATTTTCTCAAACTCCTGAAGAAAAACTCAAGAAGTATAACACTGATGTAATCATGGCTGATTTTTTGAATCAAATATACAATGAAGATTGCTTGACGGGATTGAGCAGAATCCCAGATAAATCAATAGATCTGGTCTTGACAGACCCACCATATTGTTTGGGTAAAGATTATGGCAATGACTCGGACATGAAAAATCCAGCAGAATATCTTGGCTGGACATTTAAGTGGATTGACGCAATCCTGCCAAAACTTAAAGAAAATGCCAGCTTCTATATATTTTTGAGTTGGCAATACAGCCCAGAGATTTTTTCTTATCTCAAAAAAAAGATGAGAATGTTGAACGAAATTATCTGGAATCGAAAAGTTCCAAGCATGGGTGGTTCGACTCGCAAATTCAGCTCCGTCCACGACAACATAGGCTTTTTTGTTAATGGCGATAAACATTTTTTTGACATAGATGCCATCAGAATTCCTTACGATGAAGAAACTAAGAAAGCCAGAACTCGCTCAATATTTGTAGGCAAAAAATGGTTAGAAGTCGGTTT
>Ga0155039_119_pt1 | contig 24425 bp, 22 predicted proteins | sample RifCSPhighO2_01_FD_106007 | JGI IMG/M metagenome (GOLD analysis project Ga0155039, IMG submission 106007) | Parcubacteria group bacterium RIFCSPHIGHO2_01_FULL_45_26 | reverse complement strand
AGCTCAAAAGAAGGGTGGAGTCTGCGCCTATATAGATTCTGAACATGCCATGGACCCGGAGTACTCGCGCAAACTGGGGGTGAACATTGACCAGCTCCTTATCTCCCAACCAGACTACGGTGAACAGGCTCTTGATATTTGCGAGAGTTTAGTGCGCTCGGGCAAGATTGATGTTGTTGTGATTGATTCCGTCGCCGCCCTTACGCCCAAAGATGAGATTGAAGGCGATATGGGCGACTTCCACGTTGGCAAGCAAGCAAGGCTCATGAGTCAAGCTTTGCGCAAGCTCACGCCCATTGTTGCAAAATCAAAATGCGTGGTGATATTTATAAACCAAATTAGAATGCAAATTGGTGTGATGTTCGGTAACCCCGAGACAACCCCGGGCGGCAAGGCGCTAAAATTCTATGCTTCCGTACGCCTGGACATTCGCCGCATTGCCCAAATCAAGAAAGGTGAGGAAACCGTGGGAGGCAGGCACAGAGTAAAGGTAGTTAAGAATAAAGTTGCCGCGCCCTTCAAACAAGCCGAATTTGATATTCTGTACAATGAAGGAATCTCTCCGGAGGGCGAAGTCTTGGCTCTGGGCGAAAAATACAAGATTCTTTCAAAATCATCGGGTGGCTCATATGAATATCAACCCACCGACAAAGATGGCAAAAGTGTTGGTGAGGCATACAAAATGGGCCGAGGCTACGATGCCGCCAGAGTATTCCTGACAGAGAATCCAAAAATCAAAACCGAACTCATCAAGAAGATTAAGGAGCAATTAACAAGCTCTTAGATATCTAGGTACCTTTTCATGTTTACTACTCTTCGTGGATTTGTGACACGAATGGTGAGAGATTGGCATGAGTTTCGAGGCGCTGGATGCGTTCAACAGGGTAAGCCTCAAGAATATTGTCCAAAGCTCCTGCTGAAGCCGTAAGATTGTCTAATTTATCGTTCATCTCTTCCAGTGATCCTTCGATACCGACTACCCTCCTCACAAGATTACTAAATTCATCTTTGGTGGGAAAATGTTCAGTTAAAATCTCAACTAACTCCTCTTTATCCATGCATACAATTATACACTCAGTGCTAAAATTGTGTCAATCAAGAGGTCAGGACCCCACTCCAAGGCCGGGCCTTGGAGTCAGAAGGAGGCTACGAGGGCGCTCTGGCGTCGGAAGACTAGGTCTGTGGCGAAACAGAGTACAGCCATGGCGCAACCAAGCACAAGTATCTGAACGAGGAATTCGGTACCTAAGAAAGCGTTGGTAAAGAAGTGCAAGTCGGCTAATGGCGAGGAAAAACTGGGAGCGTTCTCTATGACTTTGGCCACAAAAACTTGTCGGCCAATACCCCACAACAAAAATACGACTGCGTAAAGTTTGAGAGCCATGGGACTAAGGGCTCGTCTTATATAGCTCACTATATAGACCCTGCGCATTACTTTACTTTTTATTTCATTATTTGTATTACTGCTCATAAGAATTTATCGCTTGTGTGCTTTGCCACTATCTTTCTAAACTCCTTCTTGGCTCTATGGACCCTTGTTTTAATTGCCGAAACACTGGTGCCCAACTCTTGGGCAATCTCTTCTTGAGATTTATCTTCAAGAAATTGAAGCGACAAAACACGGGCTAAGGCTTCGGGCATGCGGGAAAGGACGGTGGCAACAGCGTCCTTAAAATTATCCCGCTCGAGGGCCCGATAACTGTTATCGGGGACCAAAGCTAAAATCTCTTCCTCTACGCTTGCCACCATCTCCCCTTTCCTTTTTAACTTTTGATACTGGGTAAAGGTTGTGTTCATAAGAATTTTGTATGCCCAAGATGAGAAAGTAGCTCCCTCCTGCTTGGCAAAATTGCTGGAGTACACATAAATCTTTGTAAAGGTCTCTTGGACAACATCTTCAACTTCCGGCCTGTCACCCAAAATACGCCGAGCTTTCCGCAAAAAAGGCTCTTGGTAACGGTCCACCAACAGCCCGAACATGTGAGGTTTTGTCCGCGAGACAATCAGAAGCTCTGCGTCCTCAAGCTCCTCAATATTTACTTCGGAGTCTAAATAGCCCATCCAATAGTCATTACGGTAATACCTGTATCCTATACAACAGTTGAGAGAAAAGAAAGTGTGTGCTAATCTCGTTCGCGATTTAGAATATCGTGGGTACCAACACGTCGCAGAATAATAGTTTCGCCTTCAATTTGGTATGTAAAGCGGTAGGCGCGATCAACACGCGCATACCAAAAGTCTGTGCCGGGCAATTTCTTTGTCTGCAATGATGGATGTCGGTAATTGTTTCTAAAAATTTCCAGTACCTTATCTAACTTTTTCTGTATAGCTTTCGGAAGACCATAGCCATCTTTATGGAATCGTCCCAAGAAAACTATGGTCACTTTGGTTTTTTATTGAGCGCCACCATCATAGCTTTGTGGCTCTTAAATGGTCCATGTACTCTGCCGTTTTTAATATCCTCTGTGGCTTCGGCTTCCTTCTTTTGCCATTCGGAAGTCCAGAACCAAGCGTCTTCATCCTTTATCGCGATCTTTTTGCGCCATTTTTTGAAAGCTACATATTCGCGGAGAGGAAGTATAACGAGGTCACCTTCTTCGGCTAATTTTTTAGGTATTGTAAGTGTTGCTGTCATGCTTAAAACTTAACATTTTTAAAGTGCATTTGCAATAACTGATTATTTTGGATAGGATGGCTGGACGATGTTGGAATATAACGAAATTAAGCCCCGCAAATATATTGTCATAGACGGTACTCCTTACGAGTGCCTTTCTTCGCATGTCTTTCGCAAACAACAGCGCAAACCGGTCAATGATACCAAGTTGCGCAACCTAATCACTGGCAAGGTGGCTGAAATATCATTTCACCAAAGTGAGAAGGTGGAAGAGGCCGAGTTAGACTCAAGGAATGTTAAATTCTTATACCAAAATAAGGGAGAGTACTGGTTCTGTGAGCAGGGCGACCCTTCCAAACGCTTTCAGCTTGATGCTGGTATCATTGGCGATTCTGGTAAATTTTTAAAGACTAACACACTTGTAGATTTGCTTGAGTTCCAAGGTAGGCTCCTGGGGGTTAAACTGCCAATCAAAGTAGAGCTTAAGGTTATTGAAGCTCCCCCATCCATTAAGGGCAACACCGCCCAAGGCGGCAGTAAAGTTGTCACGCTTGAAACTGGCGCTACCATCAACGCCCCGCTTTTCGTGAACGAGGGCGATACAATCCGTATAAACACCGAAACCGGTGAATATGTTGAAAGGGTCTAGCCCTTAAAACTTATCCACACATACCCCCAGCAACCTCTTGCTATTTTTTATCCAAACTGTATATTTGTGCATGGACACCTCACGCTTCCAATGTAAGTCTGCGTGAGGCCGGACACACGCAACACACGGAGGGAACCGTTATGAAGACTCCCAGCGGCCACACGGCCGCGCAGGTCGAAGGGCAGACCAAGAAGAAGCTCGCGCCGATTGACGCGAGCTGACCTCACGAGAGAACACGAAAGAAACACGGTCCCCGGTGGAGGACCTATGGCGTGGTCCTGAAGGACTCGCCGTCCACCACAGCCCCCCTTGGGGGTCCCGATGAGATGAGGCCACCACCTCGAGCCTTCACAGGCTTCACATCGGGACCCTCTTGGGGGGGTTTCCTTATTTAACTGGCAACGTATGGCAAAAGGGCGAGAAAGCGGGCGTGTTTAATAGCTAAGGCAAGTTTGCGCTGGTGCTTGGCGCAAACACCGCTTGTGCGTTTGCGGGAGATACGAGCATAGGGGTCGGTGAACTTCTTGAGCATCTCAATCTCTTTATAATCAACATGTTCTATTTTATTTGAGCAAAAATAGCATTGCATTTGGGTAGGTTTTAGTTGTTGGGTAATGGGTATTAGGTTAGAAGGGGATGTCTTCTGGGTTAATGTTTTCGTCTGGGTAATCTGTTGGGGCGCTCTCTTCGGGAGCTTTATTCTCGGCAGGTTTGGAAAAGTTCGCTCCACCGCCCGCAGGAGCTCCACCAGCCTTGGGTCCAAACTGGACCCGGTCTGCTACAATTTCGGTGCGATATTTCTTTTCACTCGTGCTCTTGTCATCCCAACTTCTGGTTTGCATACGGCCCTCCACAATTACCGTTTGGCCCTTCTTTAGATACTGGGCGCTTGTTTCAGCCTGTTTGCCAAATATAACTATGTTGTGATACTGGACATCTTCCCTCTTGTTGCCGTCTTTATCCTTCCACACTCTATTTGTGGCAACAGCCATGGTGGTAACTGGAGCACCGGATGGCAAAGAACGCAACTCTGGGTCGCGAGTAAGGTTGCCTATAACTATCGCTTTATTAAGGTACATTTGCTGTGGCTATGTTAGTGCTTGCTATTAAATTTTCAACCTCTTTCTCTATTTCTGCCTCGGTCACTTTCTTGACCTCGCCTATCTCTGTTGAAGCTACATCCTTCTTCACGTAACGTATCGGGGCTGGAGCTACTGAACCTGTATTCCCGTGTAAGATAATGTGGCGGAGAAGGTTATTTGACTTTCCAAACTCTAGGTCAAGCGCAGAAATTTCACTTGGAATCATACGGAACTTAATCCACGAGAAATAGGCCTGGCTGTATTTAAGTCTTTTGCCGGCTTTGGTAAGCTCTATTGTGTAAGCTAATGCGCGCAAAACTGGCGTCCCACTGGATTCAATTGTCCCTTTGTGCGACTCTACAAATTGGTTTATCTTCGTTAACTCAACCGTCACAGAATCCTCGGGTATGGCCGGGTCAAACAAAAAGCCTAACTCGTAGAGCTTTGGCTCGCCGTCATTCTGCTCTATTTCCTCTGCCATATATGTAAGCGACATCTTAACAAAACTAAGCCTCGCTGGCAAATTGTAGGTCAAACACACGGACGGCATTGGCTGTGGTGAGTTCTAGCACTCTCTCAAAACTTATGCCTCGCAATTCTGCCACTTTTTTGGCTACCTCAATAATATAGCTTGGCTCATTGCGCTTTCCCCGGTATGGCATAGGGGCAACATAGGGCGCGTCAGTCTCTATCGTGAAGCTGTCTTCGGGCACATTTTTAACAACTTCGTCGTATTGACGTGTAAATGTAATTGTCCCCGGGAATGAGAGTGTCCACCCCTTGTCTAAACACTTTTTTGCAGCCTCCCAATCACCGGAGAAAAAATGGAAGTGAGCTCGGAGTCGTGAATCATTAATCATGGAGTATGAATTAAAAACGGAGAAAGTGTCTTCCCAGGAATCCCGCACATGTAACATCAATGGCTTGTTCACCTCAAGTGCTAACTCAACATGTTGTTCAAATAATTTTCTCTGACGCAGTTTCTCGTTATCAAGCGACAACGAGCTATGCCGACTTTGGAAGTAGTCTAGTCCGCATTCCCCTATACCCACAACAACTGGATTTTTGGCCAACCTTTTATATTTCTCAATATCAAACTCTTCAAAAGTGTCGGTTGGGTGCTGGCCGACGGTGGCCCACATTCCAAGTCGCTCTGCCAAAGACACAGCGGCTACACTCTCCTTGTAACTCGTCCCCACCACAATAGTGGCTATGTTCGCCATCTTCATCCGTGCAACAACTTCCTCGCGGTCAGAGTCAAATGGCTTATCAAATAAATGCGAATGTGAATCAATTATCATAAGAATAACTTTCTAAAATTAAGGTCAATCTTTGCGGGGGAAAAGCGGGGTGGAAAAACTTTTATTTGCCTTGATGGCATCTTTGATTTTTTGTGAAGTGGCAGGGAGGGAGGAATTGAGCATATGGGCGATGGTGTAAAGTTTAACAACCTGACCAGCCATAAGTTTTTTAGCCTCATTGGGTAACGTTTTAACCAATTTGAAAGGCTCTGTTTTTTGGATTTCCACGTCAAGCTCGCCTATTTTAGCCCAAATAAAATCGCAAGCTTTTTGGATTTCATATCCTTCCATCAAACCCGTGAACTCGGGCTCGAAGGCGAGGCCTCCTGGCTTACCTGAGGCCTCGCCTTGGGAAACGGGCTTGTCTAAGTGGGTTTCGGCCATCTTCATAATTCTGCTAGCAAGATTACCAAGGCCGTTGGCTAAGTGGGCGTTGTACGATTCTCTTATGCGCGCTGGGTTTAGGTCGCTGTCTTCAAACATACTAACCTCGCGCGTCAGTATGTAACGCAGGGCATCCGTGCCATATTCACTGATTAGGTCGCGTGGGTCAATAACATTGCCAAGCGACTTGCTCATCTTCTGTCCACCACTCGCAATATAGCCGTGCACGATGATGTTGGTTGGCAAAGATACACCAGCAGAGAGGAGCATCGCCGGCCAGTAAATGGCATGAAAACGCGTAATCCCCTTGCCGATAAGATGTACCCTGCTATCACCTTCCAGCCAATACTTCTTGTACAATTCTCCTTCGCTACCATAATCAAGAGCGTTGATGTAGCAGGAAAGCGCGTCAAACCACACATACATAATCTGGCTCTCGTCATCGGGAACAGGCACACCCCAACCCCGCGCCCGTTTAATAGAACGCGAAATACTAAAATCCTCAAGGCCCCTCTCTATGAAAGCAAGCATCTCATTACGACGTACCGAAGGAATAATATTAAGTTCGTTAGAGTTTATTATCTTCTTAAGTTGGTCTGCATATTTTGAAAGACGAAAGAAATAATTTTCCTCTTCTACCGCTTCAAGTGGCTTGTTGTGTTCCGGACAAAAGCCCTCCGTCAGCTCATCTGGTGTATAAAACTGCTCGCAACCGATACAGTAAAGTCCCTTGTATTGCTTCTTGTACACATCGCCCTTGGCCAAACACGCTCGCCAAAGTTTCTGCGCACCTACAATATGACGAGGGTCAGTGCTTGTGCAGATGAAATCGTCAAAAGAAAGATTCAACGATTTTGGTTTGGCTAAATTTTGAAAAATTTGCGCGTACTTGGCGACTAGCTTTTGTGTAGAAACTCCCTCCCTCTCCGCGGCCTGAAGATTCTTTAAGCTATTGTCGTCCGTACCCCAAAGAAAACGCACATCATCCCCCGCGAGGCGGTGCCAACGAGCCAATACATCTGACTCAACTATCTCAAGCGCGTGACCCATGTGTGGCCAAGCATTTACATAAGGAATAGCGTTGGTTATGTAAAACTTCTTCGGCATGGGCACTAGGCGGGTTTCTCCGATTTGACAAATTTACGTTTCTCAAAATCGCTAAAAAGCTCCACTACAACCGTAGTGAGGGGGATAGCCAATAGAAAACCGAGAATCCCGGCGAGTTTACCGCCCACCAAGAGAGCCACAATTACAATTATGGGTGGGATACCAACAATTTTTGTTACCACAAGGGGGTAAATTAAGTGATTCTCAAATTGCTGGATAACGACATATAGGCCGATAACTACGAGACCCAAGGTGGAACTGACCGAAAAACCAATAATAATGGCTGGAATAGCGGCTATAATCGGTCCGAAAATAGGAAGGATTTCCAAAAGAGCGGCGAGAGCGGCAAGGGTGGTGGCATAAGGAACGCGGAAAATGGTTAGTCCAAGGTATACAAGAACACCGACCACAAGGGCAAGGAGTAACTGACCCTGTAACCATAAACCGATTTTTTCTTGGGTACGTTTCCATAAGCCAATTACATATCGTTCATGTTCCATGGGAATGATAACGCGAAGAAAATTTTCAATACCCCTCTCCTCCACAGCTAAATAAAAGGAAATCACCAGGGTTAGTATCGCAGAAATAGCCCCGCCGAAAATAACGCTGGCGGTCTGGAAGAAACCGTGTGACAATCCGGATAATGCATCTTTTATCTGTACAATGGCATCTTTTACCGACACAGTGTTAATTAACTCTCCCCCGACTAAACTAACTTTTGTGGGAAATAGATTGGAAAATTTAAATGTTTCTATGTATTGAGGGAGTGTGTCTGAAATTCTTGATACTTCTGCAAGCATGGGCGGGATAAACACAAGAGAGAAAACAAAAAGTACAGCCACCACACCTAGATACACCAAGAGGACGGCCAAAACCCGTGGCAAACCAATCATGCTGATGCGTTTTACCATAGGCTCTATTGCCGAGGCTAAAACCAAGGCCGTCAAGAGTATTAAAACTACATCTCGTGTCAAAAATAATACTGCGACACAGGCTAAGATGCCTAAAATCTTTAGTACTGATGTTAAGCTAATGTTGACTGTGATAGGTTTTGGCTTATCTTGCATAGCTCCTATACTAACACTCTTTTTACTCTAACAAAAGAACCTGAAGTCCGTAATGCTCACTAATCTTTCTGTCATAGAATGGTTCGGTCTTAACCATTAGGACTTCGCGAATTTTCTTTTTTAGTTCCCGGCCACTATATTTTCGCGTCTTGGGGTCCCATTCGCGCAAAACAAACGTATCGCCTTGTTTGACCTTAAAATCCGCTAGTCGCAAATCCAACCTTCTTGCCCCATTAAACAAACCTTCAAACTGCTCCGGCCAACACTTCTTTTCAATTTTCATAAGTGTGATTATATCACTTCAGCGAAAAACCATGTTAATAACTGGTACAATTATAAGTACGACCGTGTTAGTATTTGTACCATGGGCAAAATACCTAAGCTGAGACGAATGGATATCCTCGAAGACGCGCGAGATACCCGGGAAAGACTGCGTCGAGGTCATATCGTTAAGACAATACTTGAGATTGTGGGAACGGCTGGCTTGCTTACAACAGCGATACTTGCACCCAATGCTGTTTCAGCGCTGTACGGTGATACCACAAGTAAACAGAAACGCTGGTATATATGGAAGACAATAAAACAGATGGAGCATACTGGACTCTTGTCCAAGAAGGGGGTGGGGATAAGAAGTCATTACGAGCTCACCCCAATGGGAAGAGCGAAGGTGGCAGACTATGAGATTGGCAAGCTGACTATAAGAAAACCTATGCGCTGGGACCATAAATGGCGACTTGTTATATTTGACATCCAGGAGAAAAAACGCACCGCACGAGACGAGTTAAGAGACACTCTTGAGATGCTAGATTTCCAAAAGCTCCAAAACAGCGTTTGGGTCCACCCATACCCGTGTGCCGAGATAATTAGTCTAATCAAACGCAAACACAATCTAGCCAAAGATATTCTTTATCTTGAAGTCGACGTTTTAGAGAACGATAGTTGGCTTCGAGACATCTTCTTCCTTAACAACTAATGGTACAATTATAAATACGACCGTTGTATTAGTTGTACCACATCAGAAAAATTACAAAACTTTGTAATGGAGTTGAATTCCGTTTGGTGAAAACTTTTTGACCGCAAACAGTTTGAGTTTCTTGTAAAACTTTTGGCTAGCGCGAACAAAGAAGATATAAAAGGGCTCTCCCCTTTTGGGTCGGCCACCATCCCATTTGCCGTAATCGCCATCTGCAGGACCACTTTCATATCTTCGACTTAATGTAGGCGACAAGTTCAGAGAGGGGCAAACGCTCCTGTTCGCCCGTATCTCGGTGACGTAGGGTGACTGTATCTTTGAGTTCGGGTTTCTCGCCTAATGTGTCGAAGTCGATTGTGATGCAAAATGGGGTGCCGATTTCATCTTGGCGTCGATAACGCTTGCCGATATTACCGTTATCATCCCATGCGATTTGTGGGATCTCTTTTTTCAATCCTTGATAAACACCCCTAGCCTTAGCCACAAGATCTGGCTTGTTCTTAAGTAGTGGTGACACGCAGGCTTTTACAGGAGCCAGGCTTGGCGCAAGTTTGAGCACAACGCGCGTCTCTCCCCCTAGATCATCTTCGTAATACGCGTCTGCTATCACGGCCAAAAACAGGCGACCAAGACCGACTGAGGTCTCTAGAATCCAGGGAATATATTTTTCTCCCGTTTCCTGGTCTACATAACGGAGATCCTCACCGGAAAATTGCATATGTTGGGTCAAGTCATAGTCCGTACGGTCGTGTACACCCTCAAGTTCATCGAAGCCGAGTGATGGGAAATTGTACTCAATATCCCATGCGTCCTTAGCATAAAATACCAGGTTGTCATGTTGATGCCATTTCAAATTTTTCTCCTGTATGCCTATTGAGAGATACCAATTCCAACGGTCTTGCTTGATCTGCTCGTAGGCATTCTTGTTCTCATTTGGGCGTACAAAATATTGCGTGTCAGCCTGCTCCATCTCACGCGTTCTAAATAAAAAGTTTCTCGGAGATATCTCGTTTCGAAACGCTTTACCGATCTGTGCAATTCCAAACGGCACTTTGGGTTGGAGCGTGTCAACGATGTTTTTGAAGTTGAGGTAAATACCTTGACAGGCCTCGCCCGGAAGATACACTGGCTCATTCTGCTGTGAGGTAAAATCGCCGAGGTTTGATTTAATAAGCAAATTAAAGGCACGCACGGCAGTAAAATTTTTCTTGCCGCATTTTGGACAAGTTATTTTGCCTCGGTTTTCTTCAAACAACTTGTTGATCTCTTCCTCCGACATTTTTTCGTCAGCAGCTATGCCTATCTTGACAAGCTCCTTGTCAACGCGAATACGCGTATTGCATTCGCGACACTCGGCTAGTGGATCGGAAAAGCCTTTCGTATGACCACTCGCTTCCCACACTTTGGGGTGCTTGAACATGCCAGAGTCTAAACCATAGTAGTTTTCCTTGTCATATACATTCGCCTGCCACCAAGCACGTTTGATGTTATTTAGAAGCTCAACACCACGTGGCCCAAAATCGTACACCCCGGCCAAACCGCCATATATCTCGGAGCTTTGGAAGACAAAGCTACGCCTCTTGCAAAGCGACACTATCTTTTCCAACCTGGTGTTTTCTTTTTCGTTCACGGGACAACTCTAGATAAATCTTCTTTATAATTTGGGTCTGTAGTTATTCTGGTGTCCACAAGCTCATGGGTATAACTCAACTCGGCGCCAGTGAAGGAGTCCCTCCCACTAAGCACCATATCCGAGATGAGTGGCAAAACTTGTCCAACTTGAGGGACAGAAGGAACAACAGCCACCTGGAAAGCTACCTCCTTGCTGGGAGCATCGGAAGCCTTGGCAACCAAAATTCCAGCATTCCACGAGAGTTCTCCTTTGTTTGAGTTATAATGCAAATCTGTACCGGCAGGCGATACAGACCCAATGAAGCGTACTTGTGAGGGTATGATAGCCTTCACCCTTACATCCTCCAGGTTGTTGGATGTATTGACTATAGTCCAAAATATGGTGTAGGTCGTTTCTTGATTTGCCCTTGGTGGCAAAGGTCCAGAGTTCTGAAATGGACCCCTGTTGTAAACAGCATCGGCTGAAAGAACAAGTCTTGTGTTCACTCGAATGATTTTATTGACCTTGGTAAAAACACTGACATTCTCTTGGCCCGAAGTAACCCTCGCACCCTCGAAAGTTATTTCCATCCCAACGCTTGGATTGATAATCCCTTTGCGATTTAAGACACTGGTTGGTAAAGTTGCGAAATCAAAATTCAAATGGGCGGAAGAATCCGGTTCCACAACCGCAAGGGCATTTTCGTGTTGTTCTGTCCAAACTATACTGTCATCGGTTGACCGATAAAATCCCTTGGGAAGTAAGACACTGGATTGGTCCAAAGCATTGCCGGTAAAACGAACTGTAATTTGGGCATTTAGTATCTTGTCGGGTAGATTATTTGTCCAATTTACATCTCCCCTAATTACCTTTCCGCTTGAAACAACCACAGATTCTCCTGACTCACTGTTTAAAGTTGCGCCTAAATCCACAAAAGCCCGGCGAAGTAAAACGGTGGCCGAGGCAGAACCATAGGGCACTCCGATTATTCCGTCCTTGCCAACGGCGACTACCCCAACGCTTGATTTAAAAAGTTTTTTCTCACCATCTTGGCCGGAGATAGTCCCCTTGATGCGAATCTTTCTGGTAGCCGTGGGTTCAAATGTGCCGAGGTCCCACGTGTTATTGCCAAAGGCTGGCTTGGGCGTCGCAGTGGAAAAACGAAAACCACTCGGGTAATCAAGGGATAACAAAACTTTAGACAGAGGGCCTGTTGGAGCCGAACCAGCAGAAATATTCATTTCAAACTCAAGCTCGTCGCCAACATTGACTTCGTTGGGAATTTTCATCTCAAGATTGACCGGAGAAGATGACACCAAAACACTAAGAGATTTTTTCTTCTCAAAAATAGCGTTTGAACCGGGAGTTCTATATTCAATGGCTACCAAAATTTCTTTTTCGGTTCCACTTTCTCCAAAAAGAACAGCCTTGATAGACTCGTTTATAACCCTACCCGGGTCTATTGAGGCTAAATTTTTTCTAACTCTTGGCAAGTCTTTCTCCAACGCTCCAGCCTCCCGCGTCCCTTCAGGGAAAGTAACGATGAGGTCCACCGATTCTAGTGGGATAGCGTTGTGGTTGGCCACTAAAATATTGAAGTTTAGAATTTCCCCGCCCCTGATTGAAGCGGGACCTTTGATAACAAGTTCAAGTCCATCTGGGGAAATCACATTGTTGCCACTTTTATATATGTAAACCGCCACAAGGATGGCAAGAATAAAAAATGTGGAAGAGAAGATGAAGAATTTTTTTAGAAAACGAGGATTCAATAAGCTTTGTTTTATATCACTTTCTGCATCTTGCCAAGAATCTGGTGTTGTTTCTTTGGGTAAAGAAAAAGGGGCGCGACTGACATCGGAACGAAAAGTTCCCCGGCGATATAGCTTCTTTTTTAGTTTATCAACTGATCCGTTTTCTTGTTCCGACATGCAAACGTATTATAGCGCCCTTATAGATGACTGGCACGTACCGCTTGGTCAAGAAGCGCTTCTGCCTCATCCCTAGACTCTGGCCTAATACCAACATAGCCAAGCATTTCCATGACGCCAAGACTTAAATAGGGGTCGTTGTGTTGGCCCATAATTATAGAATCAAAAAGTTCTGGATGAGCTTCGTCTGGACCCAAAAAACGCCTCACTAAGGCCGCCACGCGAGCCAGAGTAGCAAGCGAACGAGCTGGCCGACTTGAAGTTATGGCCCCTACGAGGCGCCAATGCTCCTTACCAGGGACTAGAGAAAATGTAGCTAGGTTGTAAAGCTGGGTGTGGTAACGTAGTTTTGACTTCTCGTATCTTATGCCAGCAGCATAGACACTCACCAGTCCCAATTCGCGGGTAAAGATACTTAGAATCCTAGCGGCCTCTCCACTGTCTCTCTCTTTTACCACCAAACCATCTGTTGTAACTATGCCATCAGCCATACGAATAGGTATTAGTTTTTAGGTACTGGCCGTCAGCTTCTTAATTGCGTCCACAACATCTGGCAACTCTTTTACTATTACCACGTCTCCTTCGCCGTCCGGTTCAGACATATGACCAAGGCCATGTTTATAAATTATTTCGGCGTCAACTTTATTTTTGAGAACTTCTGCATGTTTGAGATCTATATACGGGTCGTTATCAGAATATATACCAATAAACTTTCTGCCGGCTTCTTTTACTTTCTGCCAGTTAATTCCACTTCCGAAAAATTCGGGTAGGACTGATTTGTCTTCTATCGCCTCAACATTATCCAGCGTGTCGGTAGGCACGGCAACAAAGACAACTCCGCCAATTTTTGTTCCGGCTAATAAATCTTGTAAATAACGCATAATTATGGGCCCACCTAGACTATGCCCGACCAAATATAGATTATTGTTTGGGATTCCAGCGACTTCTTTCAGCTTGTTGAACCATTTGTCGAACCTTGGCATATCAGTATCCGGCATTGCGGGAATCTCCACCACAAACCCCGCTTTCTCAAGCTCTCGCTTCGCATACGGATACCAGCGCGAATCTGGAGTACCAGCCCAACAATGAACGATTACAACCCGCTTCATAGCTTTTCTACTGTAAAATCTTCCACCCTGGAATCTACACTCAAACCCGCGGTATTGGTTAGGCGACGCAATTCATGGTCGAAACGGTCAAGCACGGGGTGGTACTTATCTGCTAGAGATATCTTCACTTTGTCACCTGGCTGGAGACTCATTTCTTTGCGCTTGTCTTGAATCTGGCGCACAAGGTCACGCATCTCGCCTTCAAGTTTAAGCTCTGGGGTAATTGTAGTGTTGAGAAATAGTTCTGGCCCAAACTTAACTTCTTTCACGTTCATTTCATCACGAATAAGTACTAGATACTCCTCACTTAATTCGGAGTTTATTTCCAAAGTCGGTAAGGGTTGGCGCACTTTGATACCTGCCGCAGTGCGAAATTCAAGCGCTTTTGATACTACATCTCTTGTTATTCTCATATTCTGCAGAATATCGGAATGTTCTATCCTGGGTACTATGACCGGAGACCAATCTTCAAGATGCACGCTTTCAAGTGGGCCACCAACTGCTTTATAAACTTGCTCTGCTAGGAATGGCATAAATGGAGCGAGGAGTTTGGAGAGTTCCAGTAATACATACCGTGTTGTCTCTGTGGCAAATTGCTTATCCGCCTTGTTATCTCCCTTAAATCTATCGCGCGAACGGCGCAAATACCAAGTTGAGAAATCGTCTACAAATTCGCGGAAGGGACGGGTGGCCCGGACAGTGTTGAATCTATCCAACCCACTTGTCACTTCAGTGTGCAACTGGGCTAATCTCGCCAATATCCACTTATCTAATATGTTTTTCGACTTGGAAACTAAGTTTCCAAGCTCACTGCTCCGAGAGGTTGAATCTCGGGAAACCGGAGATTTAATCTCGGTCGTCGTGGCCGCAGGAACGTAGGTTTTATAGAATACAACTACGTTCCAAAGGATATTGACAATTCTCTGTTGTACTTCTTTAACATCTTCATCACGAAAATTGACATCCTCGGCTCGCATCACAACTGAACTCATAAGGGCGAAACGGTAAGCATCGGCTCCGTAACGGTTCATGACTATGAGCGGGTCGGTGTAGTTGCCCTTACTTTTGCTCATCTTGCTCCCATCAGTTGCCAATATATTCCCGGTAACGACAACATTTTTAAAAGGTTCAACATCAAACAAGGCACTGGAAATAGCAAGCAGATAGTAAAACCAAGTGCGCGTTTGCCCCACGTATTCGACTATATAATCTCCCGACCTTCTTTTCTCAAATTCGTGCTTATTCTCAAAAGGATAATGATATTCGGCAAAAGGCATACTCCCTGATTCTACCCAGCAGTCCACAACTTCAGGTATGCGTGTCATAATCCCACCGCATTCACACTTGAGTTTAACCTCGTCAATGTATGGCCGATGGAGATCAAGGACAAATTTAGCATCGTGTGGAAACGGCCAAAAATTTATGCTACCTATTTCGGCATTTTCATACTCCTTGCAGGTTTTGTCTATATACGCCCGATCCATCAAGCCCATGTCAGCCAAGACCCCAACCTCCAGCATGCGCGTAACTGCTTCGTGTGTAACGATAAGAATATTTTTATCGGCGTAAGTTTTATCCAAATCGTATAGTGTAGCCATAGCCCGGGTTCGCACCATATCAAGATTTTCCCCGCCATCTATGTGACCATGCAACCTATCCATTCTTTCTGGAAAACCGGCCCAGTATTCTCGCCATATTTTCCCCGTCATATTTGTTTTAATTTCTCCTATCCTTCCATCTGCCATCATTTCGCTGTTCTTAAAGCCCAATTCTTGGGCCACAATTTCAGCTGTCCGACGAGTTCTCTGAAAGGGCGAATGGACAATAACATCTATTTTACGCTCCCTCATTAAATTTTTTGCTTGAATACGCACTTCCTCTTCTCCTTCTTTTGTTAATGGGTCCTCCAGCTCCATATTATCGCTGATCACTCCCTTGCTGTTATTGGCTGTTTTACCGTGTCGCATCAAGTAGTATTTGTTACCAGACTTAGGTGTCCGACACCTAAGTTCTTCGAGACTGCCGATTACTTCAACTCGTTCACACCCGCCCCCGCCAGGCGAGTTCGGGCTATGCTTCCAGATCGGCAAAGGCGAAGCCCAGTAACGATTGCGGGATATGCCCCAGTCGGGCGCATTCTCCACGATGTTTAAAAAGCGCCCATGCTTCAAGTGTTCCGGCACCCAGTTTATTTTCTCATTCAACTCAATCATTCTCTGTTTTATTTTCTGAATGTTGATGAACCAGCTGGACAGGGCGTTGTAAATAAGAGGAGTGTTGCATCTATGGCAATGCGGGTACGGGTGGGTGTTGGGCGCCTTAGCAAAAAGCAAATTTTTCTTTTCTAAATCTTCAATCACCATCTTGTCTGCTCTCTTAATGTACTGCCCACGCAAGAACTCCGGCGCATCATTATTATATGTGCCATTGGGATTTAAGAGTGGGACCATGGGCAAGCCCTCGCGCAAACCGAGTTGATAATCATCCTCGCCATATATTACGGCCGTGTGTACGATCCCCGTCCCCTCCTGCGTATTCACAAAATCCGCAACATAAACTTTGTAGGATTTCTTGCTCTTCATTTTCGGCACATCAAAAAGTGGTTCATACTCAAGTCCCACTAACTCTTTGCCTAAAAGTTTCCACTTGGGGGTTAAACTCTCAAATCTATTAATTCCCCTTACTGAGAGACCAGGTCTCTCAGTAAGGGGTTGTTTGATTAAATCCGTGGCAAGCACAAAATTCTCATCTCCATTACCAAGCAGGGAGTACTCAACCTTTGGTCCCACCGCAAGCGCCACGTTGGCCGGAAGTGTCCATGGCGTAGTCGTCCAAGCGAGTAAAAACACATTGCCAGACAAACCAATTTTTTCAGGATTCTTTATTTTAAACTTCGCTGTCACTGCGTCTTCTGTAACATCCTTATATGAGTTGTCCATGGCGATTTCGGCTTTGGCCAGTGGCGTCTCGCAATGCGGACAATACATAAGCACTTTCCTTCCCTCGTACAACAAACCTTTCTTGTCCAACTCCTTGAGTGCCCACCAGACACTTCCGGTATATGTGGCATCCATAGTCTTATAGGCATTGTCAAACTCCACCCAGCGACCAATGCGGTTCACATACTTGCGCCAATCTTCCGCGTAACGCAAAACGGCCATCCGACAGGTTTCGTTAAACTTCTCCACCCCCATTGCCTCAATATCCTTCTTGGACTTCAAACCTAGCTCCTTTTCTATCATGTGTTCAATAGGCAGACCGTGGCAATCCCAACCCCAGCGTCTGCGCACATAAAACCCACACATAGTTTTGTAGCGAGGTATTACGTCTTTGGCAACAGACGATAGCAAAGTGCCTGTGTGTGGTAAGCCGGTGGCAAATGGCGGTCCGTCGTAGAATACAAACTCTGGTTTGCCTTCACTCTGCTTTAGCGATTTCTCAAAAATCTTTTCCCGTTTCCAAAAAGCCAGAGTTTCCTCCTCTCTTTTGGCAACTATACTCTTCTCTGGTTGTTCGCCAGTCATAAGTCAAATATAACTCAAACTGGCTGTTAAGGCGAGATGGCGCAAGCTCGGGCCACAAGAATTTCGGCTGTGTCCACAGCGTTTATGCCACTTCTTGTAACTTCAAGTTTAGCAAAATAGCGACCTTGATTGTTGTAATCGCATAAATTTATATGCTCTTGAATATGCGGTTTAGCGTTTGTACTTACAGTCTCTGTGATGGTTGGCGTAGAGTCTCTTGTGTCACACCAGAATTTATAAATAATGTCGCCTGCGGCACTACCGCCCGTTGTAGCCTTAAGGTCAACATCCATGAGTGGCCAAACGCCACTGCCAGAATCAAGGTAACCTCCCCCTAAGTTAACTTTTAGGTCAGCCGAGAGAGTGGCTGATGTAACGGCGATTGTTACGGAATCAATATCAGAATCACCGGCCCTGTTCCAACAAGTAATTTCATACGTGGTGTTTGTACGTAAATTTGTAGTTTCTTCGGACCCGTTTACTTCCTTATCTCCGCTCCAAGGTCCGCCTGTGGCAGAACAACGAATAGCTTCGGTAGAGGTCCATGAAAGATTAGATTTCTGGTCAAATGAGACTGACGGTGGGTTAGCTCTTATGTTAACGTTCGGGAGAGGCCTATCCACTTTGACTGTTACAGACTTAGTAACAGAGGCTCCAAACCCAGAACAGGTGGCCGTGTAGCTACTATCGGCAACAAGAGGTTGGGAAAGCCATGTGCCATCTACGGGTCTTGATGGTTTTGCCCAACCCGGGGAACCTTCAGAAGTAGAGCAACTATTCGCATTTTCAGAATCCCATATAACTGTTACGGGAGTGCTGTATGACACGCTCGGTTGCGAAGCTGTGAGACTAAGAGTGGGCACTGTTGAATTGGGAATAATGTTGATGTTTTTAGAGCAAGTCGCCCCAAACCAACTGGCAGTTTCAGTGCTAGGTCGCCATACTGCAATATCTGTTTTGCCATCGCCATTGTAATCGGCTGGTACGGGGATGTCGGTGGGAGCGCCCCAAGGAACACCATCTTGAAGCACCGGGATGCCGAAGACATACCATTTGCCGTCGGAGGGACGGAAGACGCCAAAATCGGCTCCGCTTTGGCCCCCATTGTAATCGCCCGGCACGGGAATATCGCCTTCTGTACCCCACTTAAGGGTGTATAGACCCCTGACATACCATGTGCCATTGTTAGGCCACCACACTGCTATGTCCGCCTTGCCATCGCCATTGTAATCGGCTGGTACAGGAATGCTGTCGGTAGCGCCGTATGCTATGGGGTCGGCTATACCACGTATATACCAATTCCAAACACCATCCACCGGATAAACCACGGCTATATCTGCCTTGCCATCGCCGTTGTAATCTGCCGGTACGGGAGTACTAAGGGATGAAGCGTATCTAATGGGGTCAGCCAGACCTCGTATATACCAATCCCAAGCGCCATCTCCTCCGTCATATACCACAGCTATGTCTGTTTTTTTATCTCCTATGTAATCTGCGGGTACAGGAATACTTTTGGAGGAAGCATAAACAATGGGGTCAGCGCCCTGTATATACCAATTCCAAGCGTCTCCATTTTTGCGCGCCACCGCCAGATCAACATTATTGTCGTCACCAATATAATCGCCGGGTACGAGAACATCGCCAACTTGTCCGAGAGGAATACTGTCCGGATTGAAATCCTTCAAATACCAAGTGGACCCGCCTTCTTCCAGCATCTTCCAGTCAAAGTTATGCGGACCGGGCGTAGTAGGAGCAGTAGCGTTAAAGTTAAATGTGGCCGTTTGACCGGGATTTATTGGTTCGCTTGGCAAATCTACCCGGCTTAACCCCCAGGTTAAATTATCTTGCGGGTTTTGAGACCCAAGCCTGTGGGGCGTAATATCACTTGCTTTAGCCCAGGCCTTAGTGCCGGTATTTTGCATTGAGACACTGGCCGCAAAAGGTTTACCTGCTTCTACTCTTACGGGAGCATTGATGTTAGTACAGGAGGCATTGTTCACGGATTGCTCTGGGGGTGAAGACACATTGACTATTACACTATCGCTTGCGGTCCCTCCTTGCCCGCTACAGGTTATGGTGTATGTGGCTGGAGATGTCAGATAGGGGGTATCCTCTCTGCTCCAAGAATCACTCGCGGTTTTAGTTCCACTCCAAGAACCTGACGCTGTGCATGAACTTGAGTTTAAGCTGTACCACTCAAGTTTGACAGATGAATTATACGGAACAGTAATGGGACCTTGAGAATTATTGGCCGCAATGTCCACACTTGGACTTGGATAAATCTTGTCAAGGGCGGCGCAAATTCCATAGATACTATTGGGTGAGTCGGGCCTTGGAACACTGTGCCATGGTTGGATACTAGCAACCCCAGCGGGAATCGGCAGATTTGTATCTACTACGGCAGTGAGCGAATCAGAATCATTTCCTAGGTCCGGAGTGTCACCGGAGATTGTCAGCCAATTTCCGCCGGAATTTGCGAAACCTAGGTAGTACCGCTCGTTTGACTGTTGCCATTGGTCCAAACTACACCCTCCGGACTCATAACACGCTTTCTTGTCGGCATGATTGTCCCACGACATCAAAGTTACTCTGTAATTCCCCGCCGGTAAGTTTAAACTCTTGGCCGGCGCGAAGTAATGACTAGGGTCGTTAGCAACCATGTAATCGTTATCTCCGTTGGGAGTAAAATTCACTAAATATCTGGCTTCAAAACCGACCGGCGTAGCAGAACCAAGTGTACAGGCCATTGGGGAAATGGGTGGAGGTGGAGGGGGAGGGGGAGGAAAACAAGAGCCTAAGCCAACTGTGTAGCGTCCCCCTGCTAAAAAATTGCCAACTGTGTCATTTGGGTTCTCTGAGGGGTTGCCGTAGCCTAAATCAAGCTGAAAGTAACACCCAGGCAAAGTTGATTGAAATGTAAGAGTAGAACGTGCTTGGGAAGTCTTGGGACCGTCTTTTGAGAAAAAGACTTGCTCGCTTGGCGGATCGTTTTCAGTCGCCATTTTGTAAATTGCTAACCCAGCGGGGAAACTGCAATCGGTATTGTTTGTAATAGTTGCTCTTCCGCCCGGATAGTCTATTGAGGTTATGATCTCACTGGAATTTATTTTCTCCCTCACTTGTTGGTATGTCATAGGTGAAGTGCAGGTTGGCGGAGGGGGCACCACGCAACGACAATTGTACTGAATAATCTTACCTGGATCATCTTGTTTGTTAAAAAAACACGCCGAGTGGGTTGATTCTTGGCAATCATTCCAGTCGCAATAAGCCCCGGGCTCTGAATTTGTACAAGTATCCGTTTTGGGAGAAGCTTGTGTACATTCATTGTACCTACGTGTACATGCACCAGCCGCAAAACTTGGTTGCGGTGTAAAACTCACGAGCCCAAAGAATGCAATGAAAACAAATATTTTTGCTAAATTATTTTTCACAATCAATCTTTTAAATTTCCGCTAATCATCCGCACAATGCAATAACCCAAAAGCGTGACGACAACTCCCCAGAGAAACATCTTCAATCCAAATGGTTGTGTTAAAGACCCTCTGCCACTGGTGTTTGGGCTGGGAGCTTTCTGACCCACATACACAGTGGTAACGTCATTTAATTGGCTGATTGTTGCTTTGGCAACATAAACCCCCTCGCTTGTGTATTGGCATTCAAAAGAGCGTCTAGCTTGGCCCGCAGGGAGAACTCCGGCGTTGCCAGAAGTCTCGCTTTCTCCGCAATCGTAACGACCATCAATGGCTATTAAATCTGGGCTTGTGTTTACAACAAATTTGACGGTTGACCCTGTCGGAACAAAATCCACAAATTGCTTTTCCTCGCTATCAACCACCGCCAACAAGTCAATATCGGAACTAATTGAACGGACTTTGACAACATCAAAATCGGAAGAACCACCGTATGCTAAGTCTGTGTTTTTACTGCCATCACTCCATAGATACACATACCGATATTGGGCTCCGTCATTTTTGCCCACATCAAGTTTTAACCAGCGATCCGAAGCGGGGCATTTGTCGCTGGCTTCAGGCAAAGTTTCGTTGCCATCGCATGCCCTGAAATCAAAAGATTTGTCAATGCTACATCCAACATCTGTGTTCTCCGGACACTGGAGAGAAACGAAGTGTGGAGGAGACGAGGGCTTGACATAAGTCCAACCTGTTTCGGCTATCGTACCGTCACTTTTTGGCGTGAATCTCACCGAGGCAGATTTACTACCTAAGTAGATCTCTCCGCCTTCAGCTTTACCAATTTCAAAAATTTCAACATCTGAACCCACCGAATCGACGAAACAACCGAAGTCCAACACCACCCAACCCCCCGTGGGGGAAGCGTGTTTATCATCACCCCTACTTTTACCCTGTGTGCCCATGATTAAGGCCACACTGTCTTCTGTCAAAATATTACTTGCATCATTCCAAAGCACCCCGCCCTTAGACACAATGACAGGTTTTTCTAAGGTTACACAGGCACTAGCTCCTGCATTTGTAGGCAAAAATAGAACGGCAAGTATTAAAAAGAATCCGCTTAACAATAATCTTTCGCGCATCAACTAGAGTGTACTACATCCTGTCAAGAACAGGTATGCCCAATATCCCCAGACCGTTTGCCAACACTTGGCTTAAGGAAAAGGCAAGGCCAAGGCGGTGGCGACTTGTTTGTTTGTTGGCTGGGTCAACTATCTTGTTGCCTGCATAATAAGCGTTGAAGGCGCCGGCAATTTGAATAAGGTAAGTAACCAGATATTGGGGAGCAAGCAAGGAACTCGCCTCGGCAAAAATTTCTGGGAAACGAGCGAACATCCGCAACAACTCCCTTCCTTCCAGCCCGCTTACTTCTGGCTCCAAGCCAACTTCTTTGCCATTGCGCAAGAGCGACTGTGCGCGGGCATAGGCGTATTGCAAATACGGGCCAGAGTCGCCCTCAAGCGAAAGAGATTTCTCCATGTCAAAAATAATGTCCCGCCCGGGGGCCTGCTTGAGTATCTCGTACTTGATAGCCCCAATGGCCACAGCACTTGCAACAATCGGGTCTGGATTTTTTTCAGACACCTTACGTTCAACATCTGCGATAAGCGCCTCACCAGTGATCACATTACCCGTGCGCGAGCTCATCTTGCCACTAGGCAGGCGCAACATCCCGTGCGAGACGTGTTTGAGTTTGCCGGCAAGTTCGGGGTAAATAAGTTCCGCCACCTTAAACACAACCTTGAAGTAATCGTTCTGTTCGTTGGCGGTAACCGATACCGATAAGTTGTAAGGAAAGAGTTCCATCTTCCGGAGACAAAGTCCCAAGTCCTTGGCCTCGTAGGTTGGCAAACCTTCTTTGGTAATAAAAACTCGAGTATGAAGTCCGTACTTCTCGGCCTTGAAAACCACCGCCCCCTCGCTTTCTACAAAAAGCCCAGCATCAAGGGCTCGCTTACAGGCCACAAGACCGTTGTCCACCACTTCACTCTCGGGAATGAGGTAGTCAAAGTTTGTGCCCAACTTTTTGTACAGAAGTCCAAAGTGCTCCATGCTCCAGCGTCGGCCGATTTTGTAAAGTTCCAAAGCTTCGCCTTCAGTTTTGTTGTAAATTTTTTTGTTAATTTCCTTGATGTCAGCGAGTAGTTCCGGGTTCTCCTCCGCCTGTTTTACTCCAAAAGCGTAGGCTCTGCCCAAAAAGTCAGTGCGTTCCACTATGGGCGCTCCTTCGTTCGGCATGGTCATACGCATCTCGCGCATACCCCACAGGGCCTTGGCAATGGCTAAGCCTACGTCAGAGAAATAATTGACTCTGGCCACCATGGCACCAGACGCTTCATACAATCTTGCAAATGTCTCCCCTATCGCGTTGCTCATCAAGTGGCCCACGTGGAAAGGCTTCATTACGTTTGGGTCTGTGTACTCCACCATTACCTTCTGCCCATCACGGGCGTGGCCGTATCCAAATTTATTTTTCTCATCCAAGATATCCTTCTGCACCTTAAGTAAATAACTGTTAGAAACAAAAAAGTTCAAGAACCCCGGCCCAGCCACCTCCACCTTCTCGATGTAGCCGTCTTTGTCAGGAGGCAAGGCCTCCTGTATCTGCTCCGCCAATCCCAGCGGTGAAACCGCCGGGGTCTTGCTACTTAGTTGCCGGGCAGTTACAAGAGCCACATTGCTAGCATAATCACCATTAACCAAATTCTTCGTAAGCTCAACAGCAAAAGATGTTGAGGTGATGCCCAACTTCCCCAACGCCTCGGCAATTTGCTTTTTAATTTTTTCCACTATCATAACTTATGTCGCTTAACTGACGTGCCAATTCGCGTTCTAAAACCGCAGAAAAATCTTTGATCGTTGAGATCATCCTTATTTCAGAATTTTTCTTATAACCAATTCTAGTCTGGGACTCTCAAATAGCCGCGCATAACCGAGAGCTTTCTTTGTGTTTATTTTTTCTTTATTAAAACGGGAGATTGGCCCTTCACCATTTACCAACCTCAAGTAGTTGGTATCGACAAAAGCCTTCTCGGCATCCGCGATGTAAAAACTTGTCCTCTGTTGCTTTTTAATTTGATAGCCTCGGTAGGCAATCTTTTTTATCTTGTGGTAAGAAAAAATCTTGCCCATGGCTTCAAAGTGCCTGGTGGCCTTTGGCGTGACAGAAGTGACTTCGTACACTGTTTCTGGGATAATTCCATGATAAGACAACGCTGTCTCAAGGGAAATATAAGATGGGCCATAAGCTTTGTTGGCAAAGAAGAAGTCCATGGGCAAGGCATCCGGAAAAACGTATAAACCGCGCCTAGGCTGGGAAATAAATCCTCTCTTTTTATACCTATGTAACAAGGAAGCTGTCGCAACCTTTGATAGATTAAAAATAATCTGGACATCCCCTGCCCCGAACAAGAGCAAGCCCTTACTCTTAAGGCGGGAGGCAAAAATTGTCTGATTCACTAATTTGGCCATATTGCTATATTACCGAATTAATATAATCTTGTCGAGCTTCTCCAAAATTTTTGAGTGGACTGCTTCTATAGCCTGACTAGCATCAACAATGTGCCAGTTATTATCTGTGGCAAGTTTTCTGTGGACATCCCGAGCTT
>Ga0155039_118_pt1 | contig 24730 bp, 29 predicted proteins | sample RifCSPhighO2_01_FD_106007 | JGI IMG/M metagenome (GOLD analysis project Ga0155039, IMG submission 106007) | Parcubacteria group bacterium RIFCSPHIGHO2_01_FULL_45_26 | reverse complement strand
AAAAACAAGTCGCTAAGTTAATTCAATATTACAATGGATAGCCAAGATTTTTACAACCAGGAGAGTGAGCAATATTCACAGAAACGTTATGGTGGCCAGGTTGATTCATATGTTAAGTATTTTTTCAACCAGCGTTTAAATTTAGTCCTAACCATGCTCAACCGAATATCTAAGGGACGGTCAGACATGTCGTTACTTGAAGTTGGTTGCGCCGACGGAGTAGTGCTTCGGCAAACGAAACGTACTTTGTCCGAAAAATTTACCCGTCTTGTGGGTGTTGACATTGCCGAAAATATGATTGCCCGAGCTAGGATACTTTCAGTTGGAATGGGCATTGAATTTTTCAGCAAAAATCAAACGCTTAATGAAAAGTTCCACACCATTCTTTTGGTGGGATTTATGACTGGCCCGCTTATTGAATTAGAGCGAGCTTATGTAAATGAACATTTAAAGGATGGGGGATACGCCATCATTTCACTAGCTGGTAGGCACTCGCTTCAAGCCAGACTTAAGCTCCAGGATAAACCTTATTTAGCTGATTACCGCACATATCGAGAGTATCGCGAGCTATTAGAAAAAAATTTTGAAATTATCAATACGCAATACTACGGATTAGTAATTCCTAAACTTTGGCGTTTTCCAAAACTAGCGCGGTTTTTACAGCCAGCCCTTGATTCCATTGGAACTTTTTTGTTTCCGGAGCTTATGCACGAGGTTTTGTATTTGTTACGGAAGAAGTAATCACCACGAGCTACGAGTTATTCCCCGACTAACTTGGGGATCCGACCCCCAAGTTAGTCGGCTTGTCTTTGTGGAAGTAATAGATGTAAATAGCGAGGATTAAAAACCAAGATATGCCGTTTTCAATAACTGCTCCCAGAAGCCCGAACCTGCTAATTAAGACAAAAGTCAAAACAATAGTTGAGAGGTTTGAAATTACAGAAAGTTTGTAAAGAGTTTTTGTATCTTTGCGCACCTGGAAGTAAGTGCCGAAAAGTGATATGCCCGGAATGGCAATCATGCCCAACATATAGATTTGCGAGTAGAAAACAGCGTCTTGGTAGGCGGGGAAGAGCAGACGGTAAATAAGCGGAGCAGTTAGACAGTAACCGACAACCAAAAGAGCCGTGATAAGTGTCAATCTTTTTATTTTATCCAAGATACTGTTGCGAATTTTATTCGGGTCTTGGTCTGCGTATTTGGGCAGAGCAATCTGGAAGAGGTTCTTGTAAGTACCCTTAATTTGTTCGGGTATGGCAAAGGCAAAGGTGTAGAGAGCCAGTTGAGCCGCGCCAAGATAGTGGAACACTAGCACTTTGTCCAGTTGATTAGCCAGCGTGCCTAATAGGTTCATAATACTTATGTGTTTGCCGTAGCTCAAGAGCGATGCATCACTTGGGCCTGACACTTCATGCTTACGGAGGGTGTATTTAAAGAAGCCCACCGCAATGATTATTTGCGATAAATAATAAGCGAGCACGAGCGATATAGCGTTGCTTATAAAGTAGCCAGCGCCAATAAGCAAAGTAATACTTAAGGTTTGACCGATTATCCAAAAAATAGTGGCGGGACGGAAACTTTTCAGACCATAGAGATAGCTACCATACAGATTGTATGCCCCAGATACCGGAATGCTCACACCGGCAATAAAGAGCGAAATCGCCAAAAAATAATTGTTCTGAAGGAGATAGTAAATAGAGCCGATAGCTGACAACCCTAAAATTATTAAACCCCATTTTAGATAAGTGTTTTTAGCGCTTTCCAATGTACCAGTGTAACCCTTAGCCACGGCTTGGATTACTGCGCTAGTCAACCCCGTTAAACCAAGACCGGCCAGCATGCCCCCGATAGACAGAACATATTTGTAATTCCCATAGACTTCGCGAGGAAGTATTTTTGCGAATATAATGGAAAGGGCAAGGCCAGACAAAAGCGCATAAGCCTGACCGACAGATAGCCAAGAGCCCTCACGGGCAAGATATTGCAAATCGGTTTTTAGATATCTTTCTCCCAAATTAAGCGCAGATCTCCTAAAATTTTCCATAGCTCTCATATTATAGTCTGCCCGCCTTGATTGATAGTGCCTTAGCTTGGTGTTATACTCTTTCTGTTCGGAAATATGTATGAGTAAAGCATTGAGAATTATAACAATTGGCGGGGTCATGGCGTTGCCTCTGGTGGCCTTGATTGTTAGCAACAGTATGTTTTTCCCCTACATTACGGGTAAAAACTTTGCTTTCAGAATAATCGTTGAAATCATTTTCGCAGCTTTCCTCGTCCTCTCTTTATATGATTCCAGTTACCGTCCTAAACATTCATGGATATTGTTTGCTTTCGCCACATTTCTCTTAGCCACCATCCTAGGCACCATTTTTGGTATTAACCCTTACAGAAGTTTTTGGTCCAACTTTGAGAGGATGGATGGGCTTATTAACTACATACATCTCTTTGCGTATTTCTTAGTAGCCGTTTCTGTTTTAAACACAGAGAGGCTCTGGAGAATATTTTTCCAAGTATCCATGGGTGTAGCGACCTTGGTTGCCGCCTACGGAATATTGCAAATATTCGGCTTGACCAAAATAAGCCAAAGTGCCACAAGACTTGACGCAACATTTGGCAATGCCACCTACCTCGCTGTCTATATGATGTTCAATTTATTCATATCCCTAAAATTTCTTTTTGACTCCATAAAAACAAGTTGGACTAAGTGGTTGTATGGCCCACTTTCCCTTCTCTCTTTCATTATCATCTACAAAACGGCCACCAGAGGTGTGATATTGGGTACTCTCGGAGGTCTGTTTTTGGCCATGCTTATTGTTGCTTGGAAGTCTGGCCCCTCAATCAGAAAATTTGCCATAAGCGGTATATTGGCAATACTTTTGTTAGTTTCCTTGGTTCCGATTTTTAACAATTCAGATTTTGTTAAGTCCAGTCCGGTTTTGTCGCGCTTTATAGGCGGAGCCGTTCAAATAAAAAATCAACCACGATTCACTATTTGGAACATGTCATTTAAGGGTTTTCTTGAAAGACCTGTTTTTGGCTGGGGGCCAGATAATTATAATGTTGTATTCAACAAACATTTTGACCCATCATTGTGGAGGCAAGAGGTTTGGTTTGATAGGGCTCACAACGTGATACTGGACTGGTTGGTGGCTACGGGCGTTTTTGGTCTAGCGTCGTACCTTTTCTTACTTGGCTCAGCCTTTTGTCTTTTGTGGCAGAAAGTCAACAACTTTTCACTTTCCGAAAAAGCCATTTTTACAGGTCTTCTTTCAGGCTACTTTTTCCAGAATCTTTTCGTCTTTGATAATGTTACAAGTTACATCATATTTTTCGCCTTGCTTGGATATGTACATTTTCGTTCAGATGAAAGCCCTTGGCTCAAAAGTAAAATCTCTGCAGGAATAATTGGCGAAAGAATCCACAAGGTTTTTGTTTCGTATAAAGATATTTTTGCGGTTCTCATCGCTGTCGCCTTGGTCTTTGGTGTCTACTTTGTGAATGTTAAACCAATAATGGCAAACCGTCTGATGATAAGTAGTCTTTTCCCGCACAGCATAGATTCTGAACGCTTGTCTAACATTAAAAAGATTTTTGCCCTAAAAACATTCGGCTCAATGGAGACAAGAGAACAACTTTTGTTTTTACTGTCGGATGCAAGGAATCAACAAGGTCTTGACCAAGCGCTTCTCCTGAAAGCTTTGGAACTAGGCTATGACGAAATGCAAAAACAGCTTCAGGTAACCGGGAATGACGCCAGACATCAACTCTTCATGGCATCCTTCCTGCATTCTTTTGGTCGTTTTGATGATGCCCAGAAATACTATGAAAATGCCAAAGAGCTTTCACCCCGCAAGCAGATTATACTTTTCAGTCTCTCGCGTCTTTTCAGAGACCGTGGAGAACTAAACAAGGCCCTTGACCTTGCCAAGGAATCCTATGAATTAGACAGGAGCTATGATAAGGCAGTGCTAGAGTATGCAATAGCCACAATCTATACTGGAGACAACAATTTATCAAAAGAGCTTTTGACCAGTCAATATGGCTCAATATATGTGCCCGACCCAAGCCTCATCAAAGCCTATGCGGATACAAACCAGTTTTCAAAAGTGAGCAAAATTTGGGAAGAACAAATAACCAAGAATCCTAATAATGTTCAAGCCTACATCTCATTAGCGGCCAGTTACTACGCGGATGGACGAGACAGTAAGGCGATAGAAACAATTCGCAAATTAATTTTAATTGACCCGTCTAAGAAGGAGCAAAGCGAGCAACTCATTGAGCAAATAAGAAACGGTAGTCTTCCCAGAAAATAGGCAAAAGTAGGAGCATGGATGCTTACTTTGCTGACTATTGACAGAGTATGTGTTTTCTGCTAGGCTTCTCGTTGTGAGTGTTGTTCCTGTATAGAAATATCTGGGGACTCCTACGAAATCGCATAAAAGGCCCTTCGGGGTCTTTTATGTTGCTACGAACATTGTGGGTGGTACAATGGTTACATTCTCTTTGGTCACGGCTCTCGGTCGCACTCACAAAATGATTTTTGTAGGAGCTAGCCACCGAGGGCCGTGAGCGGAGAGAAAATAATTTTTTTGGGGTTATCCACACATATTTCTTGCGCGTGTATTTTTTTGCGCAGAGTGTTCTATAATTTACATAGACAAGATCACTTATTGTGATCGCGATAACTAAACACAAAGGTCGATTCTAAGAAATAAACAAAAAAGTAAAATGGCTGCAAAGAAAAAGGCAAAAGGAAAGAAGAAGCGATAATTCGGTTGACGGATACGTTTCTTTCACTTCGCAAGTCCCCGCCCCCTCCGGGAGGCGGGATTTTGCGTGTTAGACGAGTATGGCTATAAGGATGTGTTACAATTACGTCCGCATGTCATTTTTAGACAAGTTGTTCGGCAATACAAGCACCAGACGTTTCAAGGAACTAGAACCTATTGTGGCGCAAATGGGTGCTCTTGAGGGGGCTATGAAAGCTCTTTCTGCCGAGGAACTTAGGGGCGAGACCAATAAGTTGAAGAAATTACTAGAGGAAGGTAAGACGCTCGAGGATATTTTACCGGAAGCTTTTGCTTTGGTGCGCGAAGCAAGCCGACGGACACTTGGTGAGAGACATTTTGATGTTCAAGTTATCGGCGGCATTGTTTTGCACCAAAGAGGTATTGCCGAAATGAGAACCGGTGAGGGCAAAACTCTTGTGGCAACTCTACCAGCTTACCTTAATGCTCTAGGTGGGAAGGGTGTGCATATTGTTACAGTTAATGATTATCTCTCGCGTCGCGACGCAACATGGATGGGTCAAATCTACAATGCGCTGGGATTATCGGTAGGTGTTATAAATCACGAGAGTTCATATTTATATGACGAGTCGCATGTTACAGAAGAAGAAGATAAAGAACGCGACAGTGAGGGAAGTTTTAAAATTGTATATGAATATTTACGGCCTTGTAACCGGGGAGAGGCGTACAGAGCAGATATTACTTACGGCACAAACAACGAGTTTGGTTTTGATTACTTGCGGGACAATCTGGCATATCGTCCGGACTCCGTTGTTCAGCGAGAACATAATTACGCGATTGTTGACGAGGTGGACTCCATACTTATAGATGAAGCGCGGACTCCTCTAATAATCTCCGGCCCAGTGGCCGAGAGCGAGTCGCTCTATGGAACCTTCACTGGCATCGCAAATAAACTGGAAGAAGGCACGGATTACAGCAAAGACGAGAAGCAGCGTGCGATAACACTTAGTGACGCGGGGATTGAAAAGGCGGAGAAATTACTTGGCGTGGACAATATATACACAGATAAGGGCATTAAGTATGTGCATCATCTTGAGACGGCAATTAGGGCCAAGGCCCTGTTTATAAAAGAGAAGGATTATGTGGTCAAAGATGGAGAAATCGTGATTGTGGATTCTTTCACAGGGCGCTTACAGCCGGGTAGGCGCTGGAGCGAAGGGCTACATCAAGCCATTGAGTCTAAAGAGGGCGTACGGGTTCAGCAGGAGTCGCGCACATACGCTTCTATCACATTCCAAAACTACTTCCGTCTGTACAAAAAGGTGGCCGGCATGACGGGAACAGCCACAACTAGCGCCGAAGAGTTTGCCAAAGTCTATGACCTTGATGTAGTGAGTATTCCGACCAACAAACCGTCGCGGCGAGTTGACCGAAATGATTTAGTCTACCAAACAGAACATGGCAAAATGAAAGCCGTAGCTCGTGAAGTGAAGGAATTAAACAAGCGTGGCCAGCCGGTGCTCATTGGTACAGTTTCAATAGAAAAAAACGAAAAGCTTGCCGGTTATTTAACCCAAGAAGGTGTTAGACATAATGTACTTAATGCAAAAAACCACGAGAAAGAGGGCGAGATTATAGCTGAAGCGGGCAAGAAGGGCACCGTAACTGTGGCGACTAACATGGCTGGCCGTGGTGTAGATATCAAGCTTGGCGGACCACATGCGTCCAAGGAGGAAGCTGATGAAGTGAAGGAACTTGGGGGATTGTTTGTACTGGGTACAGAGCGGCACGAAGCAAGGCGGATAGACAACCAATTGCGAGGTCGGGCTGGTCGTCAAGGCGATATGGGCATGACACAGTTTTTTGTCTCGCTTGAAGATGACCTCATGCGCGTGTTTGGGAGCGGGCGGATTAAGGGCATGATGGGCAAGTTCGGTATCCCTGAAGACGAGCCGATTGAAAGTCGTTTAGTGAGCAAATCCATTGAGGGAGCTCAAGAGAAAATTGAGGGTCTACATTTTGATTCGCGTAAACATGTGCTTGAGTACGACGATGTGCTCAACTTTCAGCGCAAACTTATTTATAGTCGCCGACGTACGGCCCTCATGGGCAAAGAGGAGGAAGTGGAGAAATACCTGAAGGAACTTGTAACGAGTAGCGCGGAACTTGAAAATATAATCGAGGTCAAAAGAAAGGAGCTTGGGGGAACTTTTCTATCATCTGTCCGCCAGCTGCTTCTGCAAGTGATAGACATGCTTTGGCTTGAGCACCTGGAAGCTATGGATTACTTGCGTAGCTCTGTGCGTTTGCGGGCCTATGGCCAGCGTGACCCGCTTATTGAGTACAAACGCGAAGGTCTGGGTATGTTTAAAACCCTCGAGGCCAACTTGGTGGCTAACATAATTCACCTCCTACCAAATGTTGGCGGTATTCGCATGAATACCGAAGAGAAAAACTTGCAAGAAATTCACTCCGGCGCCGACATAATCTCTCGCCCAAACTCCAGTTTCGCCATGGCTTCGCAGGACAAGCAAAACACTCCACTTAGCCGCCCGGCGGCTAAGTGGAGTGAAGTTGGCCGTCCCACCACCGCTAATGCCATGGCGGGCAGGAACGACCCCTGCCCTTGCGGGAGTGACAAGAAATATAAGAAGTGTGGGATGGTAGGTGCGCCTGAACATAAAGGATAAAATCGGGGCATGTTTAAAGCTTTTTCAAATGACATTGTCTTTTGGGACACAGAGTTCTCAAGTTCTGACCCGTACAAAGCAGAGATAATCTCTCTTGGAATGGTCAAGTACACAGGGGATGAACTTTATTTTGAACTAGAGGTTCCAGAATATACCAGCAAGTGGGTCAAAGAGGTTGTTTTACCAATGTTGACTGATGCCAAAATTTCCCGAGAGGAGGCAAGGATGAAAATAAATGAGTTCCTTGGCGACACTAAGCCACACCTTGTAGCCGATTGGGACAAGTTTGACACAACCTTTTTGTATAAGCTTTACGATATTGGCGAACACAACCCCAAAGAGATGAAATGGAATTGGAACAGCGTGGACTTCCGCTCCGTTTTGTTTGCGTTAGGCGTTGACCCTTCAAAGATGAGCACAACTCACGAAGGTAATCTTTATCAAGAGCTTGGGATAAACCACAAAGGTTACAGAGAACACCATGCTCTTGACGATGCCAAACTTTTGCGCGATGTGTACTTGGAGCTAGAGAGACGGCGATGAAGATTTTGGAGAATGTTCTAGCCTCTTCTCTAACAACTCTTCACATAGGTGGACCAATACGATATTTGATAGAGGTGGAAAATAAACAAGGGCTTTGCGAAGGCCTCGCCTTCGCTGGCCGCCAGTCTTTGGGGGAATTGCCTGTGTTTATATTGGGGGGTGGAAGCAACATATTAGTTTCTGACCAAGGTTTCGCTGGAGTTATGATTCAACCTCTAATATTAGGGAAGGAAAAGATTTCAGAGGACAGTGTACACATCCTGCTCAGGGTAGGAGCTGGAGAAATTTTGGATGAAGTAGTTGCTTGGACGGTTGAAGATAACTGGTGGGGGCTTGAGAACATGTCGTTTGTGCCGGGCAAGCTTGGTGGGGCCATCATCCAGAACGCAGGCTGTTATGGCCAAGAGATTGCTGAAGTGGTGGAGAGTGTGGAAGTGTACGACAGGGAGAAGGAGGAGTTTAATACCTTAAGCAAGTCCCGATGCGGTTTTACTTATCGTCATAGTATTTTTAACACCAGTTACGAAGGACGCTACATCGTTACGTCAGTCAATTTGCGCTTGACTAAAGATGGATTCCCTAATTTGCAATATAAAGATGTTACTAATCATTTTGGGGATAGAGTTCCAAGTCAAAAGGAGTTAAGGGAAGCCATTGTTGGAATAAGAAAGGACAAGGGCCAAGACACTAGCCAGTTTTGGACGGCTGGTTCCTTCTTTTCAAATTTCAAATTGAACAAAGATGAATTCGAAACTTTGATCGCAAAGATTGGGTCAAACTTTAGCAAGGAGAAAGCGGAGGAGCTGCGAGATTTGGTAGAGAAAATTAAAGCGCCGTCTGACGGGGGAATGATTAAAGTATCAGCCGCCTGGATTTTAGATCAGTTACTTGGACTGAAAGGGATGAGTGTCGGAGGGGCTCAGCTTAGTTGGATGCATGTATTGAGCGTGAGGAATACCGGCAACGCCACAGCAGGGGACTGCATGGAACTTTTCAAAAAAGTGCGGAGAGTTGTGCACGAAAAAACCGGCCTGCTTGCGGTGAACGAACCCTATCTGGTGGGTTTTACAAAAGAAGAACTTGATAATTACTTCGCACTAGACTAGTTGCTCAAAGTTCAATCTTTACTATATAATATTACGTGACCGCATATAAACATATAGTATGGAAATGAAAGAAATACCAGCCATTAGAAAACGCAACAAGGTTAAATTATTATTATTGGAGTTAATTAATTCAATACGAGATGCAACCCACAATTTAGTTTTAAAGAAGGCGCAGAGGCATACAGAACTTTCTGTAGATTGGCAAACTGGCAGATACCATTTTAAGAGCTATGCAAATGTCAGTGTGGCGCGTTTACATAAGTCAAGAATGGTTAAATTCGAGAACCGTTCAGGTCGCCGTTTCCTCTATTTGACAGAGAAGGGATTGGCGGTGTTGGCAAAATATAAACTCGGCTCACTTGCACTTAAGAAACCGTGGCGTTGGGATGGGAAATGGAGACTAGTAATGTTTGACATCAAAGAACCAAAAAAGGTGAAGCGCGATTTACTCCGTAGACAACTTATTATCCTAGGTTTCATCCGCCTACAAGACAGTGTTTGGGTCTACCCTTATGAATGCAGGGAAGCATCAATCCTTATAAAAGCGGGATTACAGATGGCCGGAGAGGTCTTATATGTTACAGCAAATGAAATTGAAAATGACATTAAACTCCGAAAGCATTTCGGCCTCACTTAGTGACATATTCTGTACTATATAATAGTACGCTACCGCATTAAGACGTATAGCAAGGTGTGACAACCGTGTGATAACCGCATGTTCCAGCCAATGATTCACTCGGTCATGATAAGTCGGGGGGTTCGGGGAGTCGGCAACTTCTTTGGTCAGACTACACGTTTATTCTTGTTTGTCAATGATGCGGAAGCTTCTTACGTCTTGTACAATTCTTAAATAATGAATCAATATTTTCCTACAATTGGGCTTGAGGTGCATGCCGAGCTTAAGACGCGAACCAAGATGTTTTGCGATTCGGCCAATGACCAGAATGAGACGCGTCCGAATATCAACATTTGTCCAATTTGCACAGCACAACCGGGCACTTTGCCTACCATCAACAAACTTGCCGTTAAACACGTGCTTAAGGTGGGCGTAGCTTGTGGCTCTACACTAGCTGACTTTTCAGAATTTGACCGCAAGAATTATTTCTATCCAGATATACCCAAGGGCTACCAAATTTCCCAATACAAGTACCCATTGGTAACTGGCGGCTCGCTAAACAAAGTGGCCATTACTCGCATTCACCTTGAGGAGGATACGGCGAGCAATATCCACCTCGCGGATTATTCCCTGATTGACTTCAACCGCGCTGGTGTGCCGCTTATGGAACTGGTAACCGAGCCTGTGATCCATGATGCCAAAACGGCAGGTGCGTTTGCGCGGGAACTACAACTACTTCTTCGTTGCTTGGGTGTTAGCGAGGCCAACATGGAGAAGGGCCAGATGCGTTTAGAAGCAAACATTTCGGTAGCGCCTACGCTCGGAGGTGCGGGTTTGCTGCTCACGGACCCCAAGGGAAATTCGCGACAAACCGCACCTCCTACACTTGGCACCAAGGTGGAAGTGAAAAACATTAACTCTTTCCGGGCGCTTGAAAAAGCGATTGACTACGAGATCAAACGGCAGATTGATGAGTTGGAAAGTGGTGGCACAGTAGTGCAAGAGACACGGGGTTGGGATGATGTTAAGCAAAGGACATTTAGTCAGCGCAAGAAGGAATCAAGTCATGATTACCGCTACTTCCCCGAACCTGATTTACCCAAAATGAAACTTTCTGAAGTGCCGGAGTTCAGCGTTGAAAATTTACGCAAGGAATTACCAGAATTACCATGGCAAAAGCGTGAACGTTACGCGCGTGATTACGGTATAAAAAGTGAAGCTATGGAGAGTTACTTGGGTGATGTTGCACTAGGCAAATTTTTCGAATCCGTAGCAGTACTTTTGAATAATGACAAAGATAAAGTTAAGATTGCAAGCAATTACATCACAAGCGACCTCGTGGGTTTTGGTGTCCACGGCGATGAAACCGCCGGGAGATATTTAAGCCCCGGTGGATTTGCAAAGATGATAGACATGATAGTGGAGGGAGACCTGTCTTCTCGCGGAGCTAAGGACGTACTTCATGCTATGCTTGAGGGCGCTACACCTCTTGGCGGCCCGACCTCTGACCCCGAGCTTATCGCTAGGGAAAAGGGCTTGTTTCAGAAGCACAATGAGGGTGAATTAGCAAAAATTGTAGAACAGGTGATTGTTGATAACGATAAGGTGGTGGCTGACTATAAATCCGGCAAACAAGCTAGCCTCCAGTTCCTAATTGGCCAAGGAATGAGACTATCAAAGGGTTCTGCTAACCCCAATTTATTGCTCAAAATTCTCCTTGACAAGCTCAAGTAACTCTGCTATACTACCCGGCAGAATTCAAGGTATTTGGCATTTAACTCATTCTTTGTGGCCTTGTAGGCCAAAAGGAGTTTCCCATGACAGCGATGGCCGTTGCGTTTTCCAAGGTTATGACTCCGGAACAGATCCAGGCCGCAAGAACTGCGGCGCATGTGGAGTGGGGGCGTATAATGGGGGAGATGAAAGTGGCGGTTGAGCGCGAGCGCGAGAAGTTCGCGAAGCAACGAGCCACAGTTACTCGGGATATGACCGAGACGGAGGCCGAGGCCTACATCCGGGAGTTCGGCGGGTATGTGGAACGCACTATTATAGACCGCGATGGCAACGAGCATTTGGTAGCCTCCTGCGTTCTCTGGAGCCGCTTCCCCGATCCCGTCAAGAGCTTCGTGGACAACTCGTTCGCGAATCCGGGCGGTGTGGTGGCGGTACTCACGAGAGAGTCTGTGGATGGACACGTGGCGCACCGTGTGCATGTCGGGACATCTGTTCCTCCGGCGCACATCGCCATGCAACTCCGTTTGGCCGAGGCCAGGGAGAGAGGCATCCAGATTCCCACCGAGAGGCGCAATCAGGCGACACTGGGTGTCGAAGGTCGCACGGAGCTCGTACCCCAGTGGCATCTCGACGGAAAGCTCCTGACTTCGGCAGCCAAAAAGGAGCGCGAGTCTGTGCTCACTGCGGGGCAAGTTCTCAAGGCGGTAGTACACGCCATCGTATGTCACCAGCAGGCTTCGGGTCGCAGTACCCATGCCAATAGGCCCAAGGCCCCCTCCATTCCGGTCCAGAAGCTGGGGAAGGTGAGCAACTCCGATGGGACACTCAATCTCATTTGGACCGTGGGTGTCAATACCAAGACAGGCCAATCCCAGTGGCAGGCCCTACTCGCAGACGAGGTTGGCAAAGTTACGAGGTGTGTGGTGGACCGGGACAGTGCCAATCCCACCAAGGCCGGCGAGGTCTGGAAGAGCCGTTGCACCAGCGAGATCGCGGCGGGCATCGTGGCGTACACCTTGATCTCTCCCGTCTCCGCCTAGACAATGGTGCCTGAACCAAAGACCCCGATTGTCACACAGACAGCAAATGTGTGGCGAACGGGGTTTCTTTCTTGTCAATTTGATTTATCAAACTGAGTATCCCATGTAGCTTTAGCGAAGCGGGATTATGTTATACTTTTAATATCATGAATATGAAGTTGCGAGTTGCGATAAATGGTTTTGGGAGAATTGGCCGGGCGTTTTACAAACTTGCTTCGTTTCAGGATGACATGGAAGTAGTGGTCGTAAACGATTTGGGTGAGCAGGCAAATCTCATGTATTTACTTAAGTACGATAGCGTCTATGGCAAATGGAACAAGCCAGTTACGGCTAAGTTTATTCAGGAGTCTGACATGGCTAAATTGCCATGGCGGGATTTAAACATTGATGTCGTGGTTGAGTCAACCGGATTTTTCACCGAGTACGAAAAAGCCAAGGGTCATATTCTAGCTGGGGCCAAGCGCGTTGTTATTAGCGCCCCGGGCAAAGGAGAAGGAGATACTGTGCTTATGGGCATCAATGAAGACAAGCTTAAAACTTGCCAAATTAGTTCCAACGGCTCATGCACTACAAACGCGGCTTCACCAGTTGTCGCGATAATTGAAGAGGCGCTTGATATTGAGAAGGCCTTGCTTGATACAATACATAGTTATACCGCGAGTCAGTCAACTGTAGATGGGCCGAATAAAAAGGATTGGCGCGAGGGCAGAGCAGCGGCACACAACATTGTGCCATCCACAACTGGAGCGGCAACGAGCGTGACCAAAGCCGTGACCGGGGTGCCCTTTTTTGATGGGATATCGGTGCGTGTGCCAGTCTTGGTGGGTTCGTATGTTGACCTGACTTTTGTTACCGAAAAGAATACCAACAAAGAAGGGGTGAATGAAATATTACGCAAGGCCGCGGAGCAGGAACGTTGGCGTGGAATCTTCAAAGTGAGCGAAGAGCCACTCGTTTCAAGCGATATTATTGGCGACTCCTATGCCTCAATCGCCGATTTGGCCATGACCCGAGTGGTTGGCGGTAACTTAGTCAAAGTGCTTGCCTGGTACGACAACGAAGTGGGTTATGCCAATACACTAGTCCGACATGTAGCCAAATTTGGCGCGTATATTAAGATTCCCATTAACACACCTATTAATACTTCGGCATGATAATCATTCCATCTATAATTGCCAAAGATTTTTTGGATGTTGAGTACAAACTAAAACAAGTTAGTAGCGTGGCCAAATGGGCACATTTAGATGTTGTAGATGGCGAATTTGCTTTGCCTGCCACTTGGCCATTCATCTGCGATGATATTGACGAGGAGATTAAACAGCTTTCTAACCTGCCGAAGGAGCCAAAAATAGGCCTGCACCTGATGGTAAGCGACCCCCAAGAATATCTGGATGAATGGATTGACACACCAGTTTCGCGGATTATTGTTCAGTACGAATCACCAGAGCATACCAGCAATGCCTTGGCCGTGCTTGACATGAGTACGGTTGAATCAGGCATCGTCCTCGGTTTTGACACCCCTGTCTCGGTCCTAGCCGAGTTCCCGGAGAAGATAAAATTTGTCCAACTTATGAGTATAAATAAAATTGGCCACTACGGCGAGCACTTTCAAAATGAAGTGTTGGTTAAGATTAAGGAGGCAAAAAAGTTTAACCCCAATATGATTATTTCAGTTGATGGAGGTATCAAAGAAGAGCACTTAGCTATGCTCAAGAAAGCTGGTGCTGACCAAGTGGTCATGGGTAGCGCTATTTTTGAAGCAAATGATCCCGTTGGAGAATTAAAACGATTACAAAACCTAGTACCTAAGGATTAATACCCAAAACTGTGTCATATTTACACGATGAAAAAATAAAGTTTTTGGAACAAAAGGCGCGGGAGATTCGTGTGTCAACCATTGAATCGCTCATTGAGGCAGGGAGTGGGCACACGGCCGGGCCACTTGGCATGGCCGATGTCTTTACAACCCTCTTTTTTCATACACTCAAGCATAACCCCAAACGACCCGACTGGAAGGAGCGCGATTTGCTCGTGCTCTCTAACGGCCACATTTGTCCTGTTTATTACGCCACCTTGGCTCACGCGGGCTACTTTCCGATTGAGGAGCTTAAAACCTTGCGCAAGTTCGGCTCGCGTTTACAAGGCCATCCACATAGAGATTTTCTGCCATTTCTTGAGACCAGTTCCGGACCGCTCGGGTCTGGGCTCTCGCAGGCGATTGGCATGGCTCTAGCGTTGAGAATTGACGCTGGCGAAGGCATGCGCGGCCCCGTCTCTGGCGGGGTAAATTTTGACTCACATCGTTATATCTACTGTCTGATGAGTGATGGCGAGCATGACGAAGGTAATACATGGGAAGGCATTATGCTTGCCGCCAAGTACAAAGTACACAATCTCATTGCCATTGTTGACCGTAATAATATCCAGATAGACGGCAACACAGAAGACGTTATGCCCTTAGAGCCACTGGCTGATAAGTGGCGAGCTTTCGGCTGGCACGTCCAAGAGGTTGATGGCCACAACTATTATGATATTAACATGGCCGTTGACCGGGCCAAGGCCGTCTTTGAGAAGCCGTCAGTTGTTATTGCTTACACAATTTCCGGCAAAGGTGTGCAAGAAATAGAAGGGGATTATCGCTGGCATGGTGTCCCGCCCGGCAAAGGCCCCGAAAACGTCTGGAAAAAAGAGGACCAAGGCCCGGCGATGTTAAGGGAACTGCGCACACTTAGTGGTAAAATAAGAGCAGAACATCACTAACTAATACTTAGTACTTAACAACTAACACCTAATTCTTATGGCAGATTTTAAAAAAGACGACAAGAAACCTAAACCTAAATCAAGCAGTCCGTGGGGAATGATAATAATAGTCTTATTGGTTTCCTCCGCTTTGGGGAAATTAGGTTTTGGCGGCACCGGTAACAATGCTACCTCAACAGCAAAGACCGCTAGCTCCACGATTCCCCTTAATAATCCATCTATAATCCTAGGTCAATAAGATGCTTGTCCGCGAGCAGTACACGAACCCCCTCCTTCGCCAAGGCTCCGCAGAACAAGCCAAAGTTTATGTTGGTTAGAGAACAATATTCAAATCCCCTTATGTTTGAGCGGGATGTGGAGGAAGTGCCCATTCGTAAAGGCTTTGGTTCAGGGTTGCTTCTGGCGGGAGAGAAAGATGAGAATGTAGTTGGCTTGTGCGCCGACCTTACCGAGAGCACTCAAATGCATCACTTCGCCAAGAAATTTCCAAACAGATATTTTGAAGTGGGAGTGGCCGAGCAAAACTTGGTAACAGTGGCAAGCGGCCTTGCTCGCATGGGCAAAATCCCCTTCTGTTCGTCGTACGCAGTGTTTAGCCCGGGGCGCAATTGGGAACAAATCCGTACGACTATCACTTACAACAATGTACCCGTCAAGATTGTTGGTTCGCACGCAGGTATTAGCGTTGGCCCAGATGGTGGCACTCACCAAGCCATTGAAGACATTGCGCTTATGCGGGTTTTGCCGCGAGTGGTGGTAGTCGTGCCCTGCGATGCTATTGAGGCAGAGAAGGCGACTCTTGCCTTGGCCACAAGTGGTACGCCAGCGTACTTGCGTTTGGCTCGCGAAAAGACACCTATCGTTACTACGTCCGAGTCGCCATTTGAACTCGGTAAGGCAAATTTACTCTGGGATTCGCTAGAACCTAAGGTGGCGATAATCGCCTGCGGAGGATTAGTCCATAACGCACTCCTTGCCGCGAGCGAACTTACTCACCAAGGTATGAGCGTGCTTGTTCTGAATTGCCACACCATTAAGCCAATAGACGAGAAGGCGTTAATGGAAGTCGCCAAACGTGCAGGTGCTGTTGTTACCGTTGAGGAACATCAAATTGCCGGAGGCTTAGGTTCAGCTGTGGCCGAGGTGCTTGCTCGTAAATATCCCGTCCCAATGGAATTTGTGGGAATAGAAGATGTGTATGGTCAATCGGGTGAGCCGGCCGAGCTGGTGGAGCACTTTGGCCTTGGCGTCAAAGGTATCATGGAAAGGGTGCGCAAAGTAGTTAAGCGCAAAACAAAAATATATGAAAATTAAACCTGGCATATACTTGCATTCCAAATCGGGGGCCAAGGTGAAAGTGTATTTTGTCGCTAAGCATTCAGAATCACTGGAGGAAATGATTGTGTATGAACATTTAGACGATCATCCCATCGGTAAGTTATGGGTCCGCCCAGCTTCAATGTGGAATGAAGAAGTTGAGATAGACGCTGAACGCAAGCCCCGCTTCATCTTGCAAAGCCCGATTTAGTTTTATTTAGAGCGTAACTCATTTAATATTTTTAACACCAACATTTTGCAAAAAGCTACAATAAGAAAATCAAAAACAAAGCTAGCTATTTTTGCTAACATTTGTATATGAAATTGGCGGAGATTATTACCAATGTGAAGGGGTTGGATTTGCCAGAAGGATCGTACATTGTTTTCGGGGCGGGCCCACTGGCGGCCGCTGGTATACGCGAGACTAGTGACATCGATCTTTATGTTACCGCGGCGGTCCAGGCCCAGAAGTTAAAAGAAGGCTGGCAGTTTCTGGACAAAGGTGGCCGAGATATTCCTCTTGTGCATGATATTTTTGAAATGCACATTAATTGGAATTTCGGCACAGCTTACAATCCCTCATTTACCGAGTTGCAAGCTACCACCAAAATAATTGAGGGTGTACCCTTTGCTTCACTTATTGAAGTGTATAAGTGGAAAGTGGCCAGTGCCAGACCTAAAGACTTAGCCGACATCGCTCTCATTGATGCGTATCTCGCATGTGCGAAATAGTATGTTATGATGACTATAATGAATAAAAATAATTTCAATCAGACTAAGTTGGATAAGGAGGGAAAATATTTAGTGGGCGCCAATTATGACGGGTCGGCTTTTGCACCTTACGATGATTGCGCGGTTTGCCGACTTGAGAAAAAGTGCAAGGTGGAGGGCAGGGTGCCAACCGAAGGTGAACTCATGTTCGCCATGTTTGAAGCCAGTCAACCAAAAACTCAAAATTAACATTTTGCAAAATGCTATAATTTGGTCATGGCCATTGATTTTAGGAAAACTGAAAGGGTGGTGAAAGGATTCGCCAATCACAATCGGCTGAAAATTCTGGAGTTACTAAGTGCCAAGGCGGAACTTTCAGTGAGTGACATCACAGAGAAACTCAAGATCGGCTATGAGAATGCATCCGACCACATTCGTAAGCTTGAGATTGCAGGCCTGGTAATGAAACGCAACGATGGTCCGTATGTACTCCACAAACTGACACCTCGGGCTAACTCTATTCTAGTATTTTGCAAAAAGCTACAATGAGCAAAGCTAAGTACTTAACATCCTAAAACATAAAGGTTTCTAGGAAGGAAAGTTGGCCAGAAACGTATTTCTATGTGATATAGTTATAGTTAAAGAACAGAAGAGTAATGGAAGTTTGGAATAAAAAATGCCTCCGAAATGGAAATACATAATCGCGCTCCTTCTTGCAATTGCAAGTAATGTTATAAGCGTGTCGCCTTTCACGAGAGGCTGGCCAAACGCATATTTTCTAGTGGGTGTTGCATTTTCTATTTTTGTAATTGTAATGCTTTATAAACGGCGCAAGGAATTACGGAGAGGTTGGATCAAGGTTGTTTATTCTATAATTCTTACTTTGTTGATTATAACAATGGCCACCATGGTTAGTTCCATCCTGTTCGTGCTCGGAGTGTTTGCTTTTACTCCAAACATTGGACTTGACGACTTCGCCGGACTTCTCTGGCTTTACCCCGCACTCTTTGGCATGATCCATTTCTGGATTATGGTTATCTCAACTCCAATCTTTGTCGTATACGAAACTGTAATTTCAAAGAATCGTTTATAACATTCCAACATTCGCTAGAATGTTGGAATGTGGATAAATGTTAAGGATAATTGTTGTGTAGTGGTTAGGTGGTAAAATGGGGGAATGAGATTCTTAACCTTATATGGAGAGACTACAGCTGAAGCGGTGCATGAATTTGCCGAAAAACGAGGTCTGCTTGACAAGTTACCCCAGCAATACAAGCATCCGCGGGAAGATTACTTGATAGCATCGGAGAATCCGCCGGTTTTTGTCCTTGCCGATGGGGTTACTCTTGATTTTAGGAAGTTTGTTAAGAATGGAATTAGGTATCCCAATCCTTCGCCTGCCCTAGAAGTGGCAAGAATTTTTTGCCAGGCGGTGGTCAGAAGCGCTCAAGAAACATATGATTTGTCAGCGGATAATGCTATCAAGCAGGTTTTCACAGAGGCCAATGCCGAGGTTGCAAAATACAACAAGAAGTTAGGTAAGAGTGAGTACGCAGGCAATCCGACTGGCTATTACGCCGCCACTGGCGCCTTCGCGATTATTAAGGAAGGGCGCGTCTATTGGGCACGCATCTGTGATTCCTTCGTGGCCCATTTTGATAAAAACATGAAATTGCTCCACATGACTTCCGGGTCCTGCCAACCATATGCCGTCATTAATGGCGAGGAGCGAATGATTGAGCAAGTTAATTTTGGGGCGTACGAATTAAGCGAGAGCGATAGGGTTTGTGTTTTTACGGACGGCTTTGAGGGATACATGAAGAATGACAGCTTCCTGAACATTTTGGGAATATGGGACAAATCGCTTGAGGCTCGTGTTACAAACTTTGAAAAAGAGATGAATGCAAAAAATCCGGAAGTTTATGGTCACGAACGTTCACTTATTGTTGTGCTAGTGTAGAATACAATAATAAAACGATATGAAGATTAACGCCCTTGATTTTGGGGAAGGAGATAAAATTCCAAAAGAGTACACCTGCGATGGTGAGGGGGTTAGCCCGGCACTCGTTTGGGAGGAGGTGCCTGATGGCACCAAGTCATTTGCGTTGATTGTGGATGACCCGGATATTCCCGACATTGTTAAGAAAAGATTGGGCATAGAAAAGTTTGACCACTGGGTTTTGTACAACATACCCATCGATTGTCGTGCCGTGCCAAGAGGCGAGAAGGTCGGCCTTGGGGGATTTAACTCAAGCGGTGATACTAAATACACTGGTCCTTGCCCGCCAGACCGCGAGCATCGCTATTTCTTCAAGCTTTATGCTCTTGATACTTTATTTGACCGAGGTCCTGGAGCTACATCATTTAAGTTAGAGAAACTTATGTCTGGTCATATTTTAGCCACAGCCACTCTCATTGCTTGCTATGAGCGCCCAAAGTAATTTTGTGCTAAGATTACACTTCATTACTATTCAAACACTATTAATTTATGATTAAGATAAAAATTATTGCTGGCTCCACGCGACCTGGCCGTTTCAACACCCAGCCAGTCAAGTGGTTGGCCGAAATAGCTAAAAAGCGAACTGATATGGCTGTGGAGGTTCTAGATTTGGCCGAGATTAACCTGCCGATATATGACGAAGCTATACCAGCGATGTTTAAGAAGTACGACAAAGAGCATACAAAGAAGTGGTCCACGATGATAGATGAGGCAGACGGCTTTGTGATAGTAACCCCCGAATACAATCACTCAATTCCAGGCGCAATTAAGAACGCCATAGATTTTCTAAATCAAGAATGGGCTTACAAGCCCGTATCCTTTGTTAGTTACGGTTCTCTGGCTGGTGGCTCGCGAGCCGTGGAGCATTTGCGGGGAGTAGCTGGGGAACTGAAGATGTATGATTTGCGCGAGCAACTTATGTTACCAAACTACTGGGAGAATCTTGATGACAAGGGTAGCTATAAATTTACCGAAATTCAGGCAAAAAGCGCTAACGCAATACTAGACTCACTAGTATTTTGGGCGGGCGTGATGAAGGATGCCAGAGCTAAAGTGGAAATAAAATAAACCAGAATTTTTCACCGAAAAAGGCGCATAACTTCCCTGTGGCGGAAGCATGTTACAAGATGGTCGCCCACGAGGCCGGCGCCCTGCATGAAGGCGTAACAGATTGTTGTGCCCACAAATTTGAAACCACGCTTCTTCAGGTCTTTGCTCATGGTGTCTGATTCCTTGGAATGTGAGCGCAGGTGGGATTGATTCTTCCACTTATTCACGATTGGTTTGCCTCCAACAAACTGCCACAAATAATTGGCGAAAGTGCCGAAGTCTTTTTGTATTGCCAAATACGCACTAGCGTTTGATATTGTCGCTTTAATTTTCAACCTGTTGCGGATTATGCCAGTGTCTTTCATCAGTCTCGTTACATCAGATGCCTTAAACTTGGCAATGAGCTTGGGATTAAACTTGGCAAAGGCTTTGCGAAAGCCTGCTCTCTTGTGCAATACAATCTGCCAAGAGAGTCCGGCTTGGAAAGTGTCCAGCACAACATACTCAAAAAGTTTCTTGTCGTCGTGGCAGGGCACACCCCATTCCGTGTCGTGGTAACGGAGCATTTGCTCGTCGTTCCCCGGCCAAGCGCAACGAGCTAGTTTATTCATCCCATTACTTGTTTATTCACCTTGACAGTGTAGCCAATCTTTGCCTTTTATGCTAATCTAGTGTTTGGGAAAGGAGGTCCCATGAGAGCAAAGGGCGGGAATGGCCACAAGAAACGGCTTGCGTTACCAGAGCCGGTGTCCACACTTGACGCGGAGGCCATCACAATCTTGCGTGGTGAGGCTACCATGGAAGATGTGCTGGCAATGATAAGTAGCGAAGCTACCTATCTGGATGTGATAGGTGGCTTTAGGGAGCCCGTTCCCGTCGCGCGGAGTCGCTGATGACGGTGGCCGACCCTCAACCACTAGAGCGCGACGGAATTCTCCCGTCGCGCTCAAACAATTTGAGCAGTCGGTCTAAATATATTGCGAATCATCGGAGGGGGTTTCTTTCCATGCTTGGTGATAAAGTAAAAAGTAACTGGTAATTAAAACCTTGCTATTCTCGTAATTACTGATAGTCTTTACATATTGTTCAATAGGTAATCTTATTAATTCAATAAGTAAACATATGGCAGGTTTTGACAGAGGTAATAGAGGTGGCGGGGGTGGGGGATTTAAACCTAGAGGAGGCGGTTTTAGGTCGGGAAATGACAGACCCAAAGAGATGCACGATGCTACTTGTAGTAGCTGTGGCAATGCCTGCCAAGTGCCTTTTAGGCCGACAGGCGACAAGCCAGTTTTCTGTCGTGACTGCTTCGCCAAACAAGGCGGTGGCCGAGAGCTTGGCCGACAAGCGGGCGATAGGGGCAATAGTCGTGGTTTTGAAGGAGACTCGCCCCGCTATGGCGGGGGTGCGCCCATGCGTTCGAGCGCGCCGTACCAAGCACCCAGCTTTGTGGCGACAAGTAACGCTGGCAATAACGAGCTCAAAAAACAACTTGAACAAATAAACGTAAAACTCGAACGCCTTATCTTGGCCGTGCAGGCATTAGCTCAAGCGCAACAGTCAGCCAAACTAACAGCACCAGTTGACAACAAGTCGATAGATGTAGTTCTAAGGGATGCCAAAAAGTCAGCCACTAAAAAGGCAACAAAGAAAGTAAGTAAGAAGCAATAACTGACCTTGCCATCCGGACACCACATTTGCCTTATCAAAACTTTCCCATCCTAGTCTGCTGAAGTTTAATGAGAGGTTATTTTTATATGGATCCCACTGATTTTTGGGGTTAGAAAAAAATGTAAGGCCTAGCTTTTCTCTCCCAAGAGAGCACTGCTAGGCCTGTGAGGATGACGATGGTTAGAATCCGGCGTGCTGTTTTCGGAGCCGAAGGAAGGCGGGGAAAAGTTCCTGATCCATCCCCGCCTGGGTGGTGATGAGGTCGAAGAGGAGACGCGGCATGGCGAACCCAGAGAACTCGTTACGGATTCATGCCTGCTTCCGCGCGACGAACTCACGCCCTTTCCCGACATCCGTATTCACTGGAACGTTCTTCTTGCAGAGCGGACAAGTTGCCTCATCCCATGCGTCGAGCTTCACGTTCACGAGTGATGTGAGTTTCGGAACATCGGCCACGTCTTGTGGCGTGATTCCTCCGCGGTTGCACAGAACGCCGAGACCGATGACATTGCCACCGATTGCTCGCGTGGCTTCGACTACTTTCTTGGCAGAGCCACCAGTAGTGAGAACATCTTCAACCACCAGAACATTCTTGCCAGCGATGAGTTTGTCGTAGCCACGCTTGATTACGAAGGTGTCTCCGCCTTCGGACTTCTCGGCGTAGACACCAAACACTTCGTGGCCATTCATCTCGGAGAGATGATGCGCCGTCCACTGCGACAGAATCACGCCACCGATTGCTGGCGCGATTACAACTTCCACCTTGTCGTCCGCAAACCGCTCGGCGATTGCGCGGCAGAGGCGAGACGTTTCCGCGGTATGCGGATAGACCGCATCTTTGTTGACGTACGCCATGCCGTGCTTGCCGGACGTGTAGACGATGTGGCTGTCGGCGATGACCGCTCCGACTTTTCCGAGGACTTGTAGAACTTCTTGCTCGTTCATGGTTTCTCCTTTCTATCGGTACTGGTTGATGAGATCACGGAGATTCTCAGTTTCGCGGCGGGTCGCTTCCGCGAAGTCCGCGCCCTTCGAGGCGAAGATGATGCCGCGCGAGGAGTTGACGATAATGCCCTGTCCGCGACTGTCCTTGCCAGCTGAAACAGTTTTCTCCACGTCGCCGCCTTGCGCGCCAATGCCCGGAATGAGAATCGGCATGTCACCAACGATCTCGCGCACTTCACGGAGTTCATCTGGGTACGTTGCACCGACGACGAGTGCGCAGTTGCCGTTCTTGTTCCAGTGGTTGGCTACACGGAGCGCAACATACTGATAGAGCGGCATCGTGATCGGATCGTTCGGAATGTCGCGAGTGCATTCGCCCGTGAACTCGTTGTAGAAAAGCGCTTGGCACTCTTCCTCGGTGAGATATACATGCTGATCCTGAAACTCGCCTGCGCCCGGATTGGAAGTGCGACAAAGTACGATGACACCTTTCTCCGCTCGCGCGAGAAACGGCTGAAGTGCTTCTGCCCCAAGATACGGATGAACCGTGATAGCGTCCGCACGCAGAAAGCCGAACGCCGCATCCACATAGCCAGCGTTAGTGTTGCCGATGTCCGCACGCTTGGCGTCGAGAACCACAGGAACATCCGGCGCTAGCCGCTGGATGTCCGCGATGGTTCGTTGCAAAGCACCGATGCCCTCGTCGCCGTGCGCCTCGTAAAACGCAGGATTCGGCTTGTAGGCGCATACGATGTCTCTCGTCGCTTCCACGATTGCGTGGTTGAACGCGACGATACACTCTGTGGCGAGTCTATCGCCACGCAGAGATTCAGGACCCCGTCTAGGATCGTCCATGACACCCCTGACTACACATTCGGGAATCTTGCCGAACTTGCTATCGAGTCCGACGCAAACGAAGTTGCCGCGAGACCATTGAGCCTCCAGCATTTGTCGGAAGTTTCTGTTGTTCATGTCGTTTCTCTCCTTTTTTGGTTGGGAATGTACAATTCCAGCCCGACTATCGGGTTGGCTACTAAAGGTATATTAGCGGAAATGTCAAGAAAAATCAAAAACAAGGTAATTAGTGCGAAACGTAACCAAAATGGATGCTGATAAACAACTTGAACAGGTTCTAGTTCCAATGATTAAATCTGTACTCAACTGTTACCACAAGATAGCTACTGGCAAGGAAAAAGATCGTGTTTGTGGATTGGTTACTCGCAAAAGCAAGGTGAACGGGTGTACAATTTACTCGTATGGATATGCTTTCTTTATTGCAAACAAAACCCGTTTTGATAGGACTACATCTCGGTTTTGCCATCATAGGTATTGACGCTTTCCTGTGGCTTCTGGGCAAGTTTTGGGACAAGGGTGGTTCCATTAAGAGTCGCGCCATCACTGCGTTTGTCGGCCTAGTTTCTTTCATTGCAAGCTGGATTGCCGGTGGCTATTATTACGTAGTTTTCTACGGCTCATTGGTCAAGCCCGTTATCAAAGCGGGTCTCGCCCCCTGGGCTCACAATATTGTTATGGAGGTAAAGGAGCACATTTTCCTATTTATCATTCCCATGGCCACAACCGTTTTCTTTCTCACCCTGCTCTCTGATGATGAGATGGAGAAGTTGGGTGTGCGACGAGCAACAATTTGGCTTACTATATTTGTGGCCACACTAGGGTTGTTAATTGGCGCGATGGGGTTTGTCATTTCTGCGGCGGCTCGTTGGGGAGCAATAAGCTAACATGAGCAATAATAAAATAAAACTTGCGATAGCCTCGGCCTACTCCGCCATATTAAAT
>Ga0155039_130_pt1 | contig 24884 bp, 13 predicted proteins | sample RifCSPhighO2_01_FD_106007 | JGI IMG/M metagenome (GOLD analysis project Ga0155039, IMG submission 106007) | Parcubacteria group bacterium RIFCSPHIGHO2_01_FULL_45_26 | reverse complement strand
TCTTAGCAATATCTTCCGGCTGATGGGGATCGCAAAAAAGACCGGTTTGGCCATCGGTTAAAAAATCAGGAATGCCACCGACCGATGTGCCGATAATCGGCACCCCCGCCGCCATGGCTTCCAAAAAAGAGTTGCCCAATCCTTCCGAATGGGAAGGCCTAACAAAAACATGAGAAATCTTTAAATACTTGGGAAGTTCGTTATGGTCCACAAAATTTCTAAAAACAACTCTCTCTTCTACCCCCAAAGAAGAGGCTAAGAAACTCAAACCTGTTTGTTGCTCTCCTCCCCCCATCAGCAATAAACGCCAATCTTCCTCCGGATAGTCCTTTTGCAAAACTGCCAGAGCTTTGATTAAATTATCCACGCCATTTTTCGCTACCAGCCGACCCGTACTGATAATTATTTTAGCCCCGGGCCTGATGCCCAAATCATCTGCCAACTGCGTGAGCTCGCCATAACTAAATTCCCGAGAGAATTTTTCCAAGTCAACTCCGTTGGGAATAAGTTTGACGGGAAGATTTTTTTTGATCTTTTTTAGATAGCTGACCAAATACTGGCTAATAGCCGTAGCCTGATCGGTGTTTTTAATAATCATTTTTCTGAAATACTTGGTCAGCCAATTTTGTTTAGAAAGATCCTCCCCCTCCTGTAAAGTCAAAAGCAAAGGGCTATTCCATCCTGTCTTTTTGAGCAGCCAAGCGGCCCCACCCGCTTGAGAAGCCTGAAAAATATGAATTAGGTCATATCGGCTGTTTTTAAGGAGTTTTCTGGCCAATTTAAACATGGCCAACGGCAAAAAGTTTTTTGGTAAAAGAAATTTAAAAAAATTCAGTCCGTTGCCTACCCTAAAAATTTGCAGATTACCCCTTTGCTCAATGGGCGGAGAGTGGCGATTAAGGCGAGCCGTAACCAGGTCGAAATGATAATCCGGCAATCTGGCTACCACCTCTCTAATGGCCGTTTCCGAACCCCCTATCAAGGGATAGAAAGAAGTGCTTAAAATTAAGATTTTCTTTGATTTTTCCTTCATTTTATGGTATGGTAGAATCTAATCATTTTGTCATAAATGTCTTCACAAATCAATCGTTTAAAGAAGGTCTTGTTTGTTATTACCCAGTCGGAAATAGGCGGAGCTCAACGTTTTTTTCTGGAACTTTTACCCCGTTTAAGCAAAGAAAAATACGAAATAAGTGTCGCCGTGGGAAGCACTGCCGCCCCTTCTCAAGAATTTGCTGACTCCTTAGCCGAACAAAGTTTTAAAGTCTTTACCTTAAATCACCTCAAAAGAGACTCGGGTTTTCTTTTTTGGCAAGACTGGCGAGCAGTTTTTGAGTTAAGAAAATTAATTAAAAATATTCGCCCTGACGTTTTATTCTTAAACAGCTCCAAGGCCGGTTTCATCGGCTCCCTGGCCACCGTCTTCCCCTCAAAACTAACAACCAAAAACCAAAAACTAACAACCATTTACCGTATCGGCGGCTGGACTTTCAACGATCCCTGGCCTTGGTGGAAAAAAAGATTTTGGATTGTTTTGGAAAAAATCAGCGCCAAATGGAAAAACCTCATTATCGTCAACAATCAGCACGACCTCGAGCAGGCCAAAAGTTTCAAAATTGCTCCGACAGAAAAATTGGTTTTGATTTACAACGCCCTTGATCCTTACAAAATAGCGCTACTGGAAAAAGAAGAGGCCAAGTTGAAAATATTTGAAAAGTTATCCAAAGTTTCCGGTCGAATTTTTCAAGCCAAAACCATGGTCGGAACAATTGCCAATTTTTATCCCAGTAAGGGTCTAGAATATTTAGTTCAAGCCGCTGACTTGTTGAAAGACAGAAAAGATTTAATTTTTTTGATCATCGGAGACGGCCTTTTAAGGGCAAGCTTGGAGCAGCAAATTAAAGACCTGGGTTTAGAAAATAAAGTTTTCCTGCTTGGTCACTTGGAAAACGCCCGTCAATATTTGCCTGCTTTTGATATTTTTCTGCTCCCTTCGGTCAAAGAAGGTTTCCCTTGGGTTGTTTTGGAAGCGATGTCGGCGAAGTTGCCGATGATCGCTACTAAAGTGGGGGCTGTACCGGAAATCATCGAAGACGGTAAAAATGGATTACTGGTAAGCCCTGCCCAACCGGGACAAATTGCAGAAAAAATAAAAGAGCTCTTAGCCAACGACTACCTTAAAAAGGAAGTCGGCCTCCAGGGCCATCAAACCGTGCTTTTTAAGTTTTCGGCCGAAAAGATGACTAAAGAAATTGAGGCCATTCTGTAAGTTAACTCTCTAAATCAAAACCAAATACCCCGCTCTTTTCTATCAAAGAGCGGGGTATTTTTTGAGATATCTATCTGCCGATCAAAAACCTGGAGAAGGCTTTCAAAACACTGGCGAAGAAACCGCTGTTTTTAGCTACGCAGGTTGAACGGCCGGAGTCCCACTGGCCGCCTGATCTTGAGCAAGACATAATCGTATTAGCTACCGCCAGCTGATGGCCAGACAACAACATAGAAGTAGGGGGAGGAGTGGGATTCGTCACACACGCGCTCCCATCCCAATACTGATCTGATGAGCATGTTGGAGGCGGAGTATATGGAGGCGGAGTATAAGTGCTAGCCGGCGGATTCTCTACGCAAGAGGAGCCGTTCCAGTATTGAGTGGATGTACAGACTGGTGGTGTAGCATAGGTGGTGGTGGTCGGATAAGGCGTGTAGGAAGTGGCTGGAGTCACCGTATCAGAAGGAGAAGTTGGCTTACAAGAATTGGTCGATGAATCCCAATAATAGCCGGAACCGCAAGAAGTAGCGGAGGTTGTAGTCGTCGGATAAGGCGTGTAGGTAGAGCCGCTACCCGAACAGCCTGCAGTGGTAGCCGTATCTCCCTCTTTGGCTGATTTGGACATCGATCCATCACAATAAACTTGTTTGCCGGAAGAATCATAATACATTTGATGGCAACCGGAACCAAGCAAGTTGATTAAAGATTGAGAGCAAGAACCAGAACTGTAAGAACTTGTCGGATAAGGAGAATAGGAAGTGGTAGTGCCGCTGTCGTTATAACAATAACTACTTGCTATACCACCGCTTGGGGTTTGATACCATTTACAATTTGTTTGAGAGATGCAAGAGGATTGGCTCGTCAAACTTCCGCAACCTCCCCCGGTGTCGCTACTTGTTTGACAAGAGTTTCTGGTATAATCCCACCACTGGCCGGAAGGACAAGAGGGCGGAGGTGAATAAGAAGAGGTAGTCGTATAACCAGAACAGGAACCAAAGCCACTGGTGCTGGTTGAATTCAATGGTCCGCATTTGTCGGATTGGGAGTCGGACATGCAGTACCCTCCCGCACCATTTACGTTCATCGTATGCGACCCGCTGGGACAAGAACCAGTAGTTGAAGTAGTCGTCGGATAAGGCGTGTAGGTAGAGCCGCTACCCGAACAGCCTGCGGTGGTAGCCGTATCTCCCTCTTTGGCTGATTTGGACATCGGTCCATCACAATAAACTTGTTTACCGGAAGAGTCGGAATACATCTGATGGCAACCGGAACCAAGCAAGTTGATTAGAGATTGAGAGCAAGAACCAGAACTGTAAGAACTTGTCGGATAAGGAGAATATGTTGCTCCGCCGCAATCTGCCGGACAAGAAACAGGGGTTTCATTTGAATCACAAAATCCATTGTTATTACAACTTTGACCCTGATATCCGCCTTCACAACTGCTCGGCCCGCCAAGAGAAAGGCCATCCAAACTTATTGACGGACCGGTTGGACTTCCTTCGTGGCAGTTAAAGTAATCTTTCTCACACCAAACCGTATAGCCAGGATATCTGCCATTTTTGCTGGCATTGGGATAAAAACAGCTATTCAAACCCCCGGCTCCGCCAGTAGAAGTGGGGTATGGAGAGTAGGTGGGGTAACGAGAGGAATCAACGCAATTTGCTCCGTCAAAATACTGGCTGGGGGCGCAAGACGTCGCCTTTTGGCACTTCACGGGATCGGGCATTCCAAAATCCTTGCTGGCATAATCGCCCGCGCCCGGCATCCAGATATTTGATCCTCCGGACACTTTGGCGCAGGCCGTCTTTAACTGCTCAACTCTGGACGGATCAGCATCAGAGCGAATTGATGAACTTAAACCATTAGTATTCCATATCTGGTTCTTCTGTTCTGAAGGAGGAGAGTAGGTCGGGTATGTACCCGGGGAACCGGATGGATAAGGACTAAAAGTAGGGTTCGGTTTGCACGGCCCGTCAACCCAACAACCGTCGTTATTCCTAAACGACTCCCGGTATTGGCCGACTGGACATTCCACATAAGGCGTAGCGGGACAAATTGGAACTTGGCGAATGGGCGTGGTAGGAACAGAGCTAGCGCAAACTGCTTTTGCTTTCACAAAATCCCCCGACTGGATAGCGGCAAAACATTCCGGCGACGGACCGATCGGCCCTGGTCCCGGATAATACGGCTGTCCGGGTGGAGGACTGAATCCTGGGCCGGGTTGAGTGAATCCCGAAAATTGTCCCGGCGGAACATTGCCCGGTTGAAAACCGGGATATGGGCCTTGCCCCGGAAATTGAGAATATCGGCTGTCGGAAGAATACGCCCGATACTCGTTTGAGGTAACATCCGATGATTTTTGTACATTTTGGTTATATTCTTGGAATTTTTGAATCGCTTCCCGTCCCCGGAAACCGGAAATATTCTGCTTGGCTCCAAAAGAGATACATTCCGGACCGTTATTCGGGTCGGAACAATAAGAGAAACATTCGGCTTCCGATCGACAGCCGCCGGGTCCACCTTGCTGGCTGAAGACTTGCCGAAATTCATCTTTTCTCTGGATCATGTTTTCTCCCTCGGCCACATGTCTCTTGATGTCCTCAATAATAAACCCGGCTTCTCTGGACTGTTTGGCCAAACCCAAACTCTCTATTTTGGCCAAAGCTTTCTTGGACCCCTCAAAACATTTAGCGCCGATAGCTTGATCCTCCGCTCCCCGTTCGCATTGAGACGGATCAAAACCGATTTCCGTTCTCATAATTTCAAATATCTTACTGCCAGCGTCAAATCTTCCCCTCTCTTCTTCGGGTATGAATTCCCGGCAACTTTCCGGAGCGGTAATACATTGTTCAAACTTCACATCTGGAGCGCTTTGGGTGAATGTTTCTACGATTTTCAGTCCGCGATCCACATCTGCTTGAGCGGCAAAACCGTTCTTAACGGCAAAATTGCCGCAGGCCCTGGCTACTTCTATGTTACGAGTGGCGAAAGCTTGATCGCAAGCGTTTCTAATTTGTCCCTCTCCCGCCAACTCTTTGCCATTTGGTAAGGTTAGAATAAATTTTTTGGAATAATAATCTTTGACTTGGCCGACTTGCTGATGGGCTCTCTCCAGCTCTTTTACCCCTTCCCCGCCAAAAACCTCCGTGGCAATCTTTCGGCAAACTTCGGGGATACCGGCCTCTTGGGTTTGAGCCGATGATTGCAAGCAAAAGTTACCGCAACCTTCCAGAGTGCCGTCGCCGCATTGGTATTTACCGGCCGTTAAAGCTTCTCTTAGTTGAATGGTGGTGTCTCCGAATTGACCGGCCGCTGCTCGTCTTTCTTCCGGAATATATTTCTGCACCCTGGTATCTTTGGCCAGCCGAGCGCATTTTCTTAATAAATCAACCGGGGCCGTATCAGGATTCATCGATTCGCAATCTTTAAAGTTAACTCCCGCTTCCTTGGCCGCTTGAACCACCCCTTGCTTTTCAGCCACCACTAGAGCGGTTAATTTAAAATCAGTTGCCAGAGTAGAATTTTTGGCCTGAAGCTTTTTGGCCAGCTCACTGGCTACCCTGCCCAAACACTCCTCATCAGAGCAGTTTTTAATATCATCTAAAATCTTGCCTTTTACTTCTGACAGAAAGTTGTCTACTTTCTTTAATTCCTCCGCCTCATAAAGAGCATGTTTTTTGCCGATATCAGCGCAAATATCAAGATTTTGCTCTTGGTTACAGAAAGTCCGAGCCTGCTCTTCAGAAGAAATACTTTGGCCGGTAGCCGCACTTAAATCTTTAATAGCCGCTTCGATTTGTACCTCTTCAGCCGCCAAAGCCACGGACCAAAATAAAAAAGCCGATGCCAAAAAGACACCGACCACCCCGACCCATAAAAGCCTTGAGTTTTTTAAACAAATTGTTGTGGAGTTCATAGTAAAATGAATGGCCCTAATTAATTAAAAGGATTAAGAACCTTCTTGGCCTCTTCAAACGGGTTCGACTCCACACCCTCTAAAGGATTGGCCGCTTTAAACGGATTAGCCGCTTTGGCCGCATCATCGGCCGCTTTTTGCCCCGCCACTTCCTGGGCCTTCTTTACATCGGCTTGCGACCGGTTAAAACCGATCCGATCACCGACCAAAGAAGCTACCACTGCTACTACCACAATCACTATCCACCACATTTTGTTATTACCCATTTCTTCAAACTCCAAACAGATAAAAACCATATTCCCTCCGGCTTATGATTCTTCCCGCAGGATTAAAATTAGAGTTGCAAGATTTCTTGCAAATTAAAATTGTTACTTCCATTGTACCACCGCCGCCAAAAGAGAACAAAAACAGTTATCAACAACTAGAGTTCCCGCCCAAAGCTTTTTAAAAATAACTTGGCATCAGACGCAAAAGAAGGATCAATTTCCACCGCCCGACGAGTGGCCTTTTCGGCCTCATCCAAACGCCCGAGTTTGGCATAAGCCGTAGCCAAAGAAGCGTAGTGTTGGGGATCATTGGGGTTGAGAACGATAATTCTCTCATAAATTTCGGCAATTCGAGCAAAATTTTCTTTTTTCAGATAAATATCCACTAAGCGCAAAAGCTCCGTCCCTCCAGGTACAAAAGAATTTTCCACCACCAGAGATTTCTCTAAATTTTTTAAACCCTCTTTCGATAAAGCGGGATTATCGCTTTGAATTTGAGCCATGCCCAAGTACCAAAAAGAAAGCCCCGTATCCGGATTTAAGTCAACTGCTTTTTTAAACCAATCAAGAGCTTTGGAGGAGTCGTTTTTATTCAGATAAGCTTGGGCAATTTCATAATAAGTTCTGATAAAATTAGGGGCCAGTTCTAAGGCTTTCATGGAATAATCCAAGGCTTGGTCGTTATAAGAAGACTGCGGGTCATCTTTACCAAGCATAATATTCAATCGAGAACCGTATAGATACGGCAAATAGTCAACGGGGTTTTCTTTAATGTTTTTATTGATTCCCTCCATGGCCACAAAATAAGCCGCCCGAACATTCTCTTCTTTGGTGCTCGGCCCTCCGGGACCAACTAAGTACTGCGCAAACCTGTGCCGATATTCATATTTGCCCGGTACATCGTAAGATAAAGCTTCCCGATATTTCTCAAAGGCGCCGTCAACATCCTTGTCCCATCCCCGCACAATCGCTCTGGTGACGGCATAGTTAGCTTTAGCCAGCAAAACATTTGTTTTATAGATCAGAATAGGGATCAAAATAATTAAAGCCGCCACCGCGAGCATGCCTAGAGTAGATTTTGTCTTTTTCATTGACCGATTGGCTATTTTAACTGCCGTTTCTTGATTGGATCCGATAGTCTCCGGCTCTCGATGGAAATAAGAAACAAAACCCGCGACAGTAAAAAAGACGAGGAGATTGGGAGAAGTATCAAAGATAAATGAGTTGTGGATTATATAAGTGATAAAAAGGGGGATAAAACCAACGGCATAAATGCCCCAGAATGAATTTTTGAGCATTTTTTTCAGAGAAACGAATAAAGACACGAAAATATTGACATAAGCCAACAATCCCACCAAACCCATGGTCACTAAAATTTCAATAAACATGTTATGGGCTCGATCAAAAAGCGTTTCGGAACCAAAACCTTTAAAGAATTTGGGATTAAAGTATTTGGAAAAAGGAATGTTGAAGTTTTCCGGCCCCCAGCCCAGAATAACCGTCTTGGGGTTTTCGATCCACCCCTTTAACCCCGCCTGCCAGGCCCAAAAACGAGTTTGCACCGTAGCGGCCGTCAGGGACAAATTAGTTACACGGCTCAAGTACCCGGAATTTTTAACAAAAGAAGAATCTTTAAATAACGTTGAGAAAATAGCGAATAAAACAGCCGCAACCACCAGAATTTTAAAAATTAAACTACCCAGGTGAGATTTTTGGCGCCGCATCCATAAAAATGAAAAAACCGCCAGTCCAATACCAAATCCCAGAAGTGATCCTCTCACCGCTGTCATTAAAACAGCCAGCGAAGTGATGATAAAAGCCACTAAATACAGTTTTGAACGAGCGGGTTTATGCTTAAAATTCAAATACATCATCAAGGAAAGAAAGGTCATAAACAACTGGTAACCCGCAAACAAAGCCGTATTGCCGATAGTACCAAAGATGCGCATCCGACTATCGGAACCAAGAATGTGATCTCCGATAAATCTGGCCAAACGCAGGCCAAAATTATCGGCATACCAGTCTAAATCTGGTCGCTGAAGAAAACCGTAAAAAGCCGACAAAACGCCGGCCAAAATCGTAAAATTTAACAGTTTTTGCCAATGTTCTTTTTTAGTCAAAACCGAAGTGAGGATGATAAAGAAAAGAAAGTAGTGCCAAAAAGTCCAAAGCCCACCCATTCTTTCCAACGTTCCCCAAAAGCTTGGAAAAATTAAAACGCTGGTCAAAGTAGTAAGGGTAAAAGCCGAGGTAAACCAGAAAAAAGCCCAAAATATTTTGTCCCGCCGAGGCAAGTACGAACGGTCTTTCAAAATCAAAATAAAATAGGCCAGCCCCAGAATTTCGATTAAACTTCTGAAGAGAACGACTTTGCCGAAATGAAAAGGAGAGATAAAATCTTTCCAAATGATAAGCGGTATTAAGGCTGTTGAATAGATGCCAAAACGAAGAAGTTTTACTAAGCCGGATTCTTTTATATCACCTTTCTGCATAAATAATATACTAATATAATTATGGCCTTGTTTCAATTTTATAGATCATGCTGGCGGTATCATCGGAAACATAAAGTGCGCCATCCGGGCCGAATTTAAGATCGACCGGACGACCGTAAGTTTGGTAGTTGGTAATTGGTGATTGGTAATTGGTGGAGAGCCAGCCGGAGATAAAGTCCTCTGCCTTGGAAACTTTTCCATTCTTGTCCACTTCCAACCTGACAATTTTGTAACCGGTCGGTTCGCTTCTATTCCACGAACCATGATACGCCACCAAAAGATTATTCTGCCATTCTTTCGGCCAATTTCTGGCTGTCACAAAAGCCAGGCCCAAAGGAGCGGAATGGGCCGGTAACTCAATGGCCGCCGGTTCAGTTTGAGAGCAATCGGCGGGAATATCAATTCTATCCACCTTGGCCGGTTTAAATTTTTTATCGGCCACTTGGTTGCCATAGCAAAACGGCCAACCAAACCGCCTTGCTCCGAATTTATTTTCCTGTTCCGCCACTTTGACGATGTTAATTTCATCCGGAGGCAAATTATCTCCCAGATTGTCTCTTCCCATTTCCGTCGCCCAGATTTCTTTGGTCTCCGGATGGAAAGTAAAAAACACGGAGTTGCGCAAACCGCCGGCGAACTCAGCGGTAAAATTACCTTCGGGATCTGATTCCAAAATCGCCGCATTTTTCCAACTCGATTCCAGACAAACATCGCAAGAAGAACCAACGCTAATATACAACTTGGTGGGGCTTAAAGTTTCTTTTTCACTCAACCCGTTGGTAATGGCTGTTTTTCTAAAGTTGGGACCGAAAACGATGGTTCTGGTGAAATGCTGGCCATCGCCGGGCAGAAAGGCGATATTTTGTCCGGCGGTATCGGTCAACTTTCCAGTGTTAAGATCATAAGAATATCTGGCCACCTGATGCGTTTCAGCGATATAGAGATAAGTGATTTTTCCTTCGGTATAAAAATCCAAACCATGGGGAGATTTTAAGTTTTCAATCAAAATACGTTTGGCCTCAAAGTCCCCATTTTTGTCTTGGTCTTCCAAAACACTAACCCGATTAGCTTTTGTCTCGCTGACCAGCATCCGTCCTTTGGCGTCAAAAATAATCACCCTTGGTTCATCTAAATCTTTAGCCGCCACGGAAATTTGAAATTCTGCGGGCAGATTTAAAAAACCTAAACTAGAATCGAGATTTTGAGTAGGTAGAATGGTGGGAACAAAAGCATATTCGCCTGTGAACTTACGAATCAAACTAAAATTAGACCAGATTAGATAAATTAAAAAAACCGCCAAACCAACAATAAAAAAGCCCTTTTTCATGAGGTTAATTTACCTTAAAATAAGACCAAAGACAAATATTTGGAGCGGAAACTTTTATTACCGCCAAAACTGCAAATCTTGTATTTTTTGTCTGGTAAGCTGGCCGAAGTAGCCCAGAGCGGGGATAATCCCGTATTTCTCCTGCAATTTTTGCACCGCTGAACGAGTCAGCTGGCCGAAGTAGCCGGTGATTAAGTTGGCGGAGTATCCCACTTCGTTAACCAGAAGGGCCTGCAGTTTTTGAACATCATTTCCTCTTGAACCCAAATACAAATCTCTATTAAAGTCAAAACTGGTGCTGGAAGTAGTGGCCGGAGTGGAAGTAGGAGCCGTAACCGTCAAAGCATGGCCAGAAACAAGATTGCCGGAAGCATTATTCCCCACAAAAGTCCCCCCTTCGTCAACTTCTGAAGACCCGCCAAAAACAGCATAGACCGCTGTGCCGGCGACAGCCGAAGGGCTAATGTCCGCCACCACTTTCAAAGACAAAGAGCGGGGTGAAATTGATGTTGACGTACTTAGCCCCGTGAAATTGGGCGCCGCGCCGGAAATGGCTATTGTTGAGCCAAGCTGTAATCCGGTGGTATTGTTGTAAAGGCGCAAAGAAGAGATGTTTTGATAACCATTGGGCATAGGCAAAAGAGAGACGGCAAAACTTTGCAAGGTCAGATAACAATTGTCTGTTAAGTTAAAGACGGCCAAAGGAACTCCGCTTTGCCCCGGACTGACATTTTGCTGGGGAGGAGTGGAAGGAGAAATAGAAACGTTAACCGGAGAACAAGTCATAGTTGTAAAAGTCTGATCGCTACTGGTGGCTTTATTGCCTGTTGCATCTTTGGAGATCATTCGGTAGTGATAAGTGGTATTTTGGGTTTTATTAAGAGTAATACCAATAGAATGATCGGTGGAAAAGGAAAAATTACCAAGAGCAATTGAGGAGTCGGTTGGAAACTTATTGCCATAGGAAGAAGTTGTCCCCCACTCTACTTGCCCAACCGTCGGTTCGTTGTTTGACCAGACGATAATGGCTTCAGAGAGAAGAGGATTGTGAACCGAAAAAGAAGTAATGGCTGGTGGGGTGGTATCACCTGCCGCTAACACACTAAGCGTTACCGATATAAACTGGGTAGTCGTACTTTCCACAAAATAGAAACGGCTAGTTTTACTTAAGTACCCTGCTTTTGAAAATATAAAATTTCTAGAAGTTGGCGGTACGGCAATGGAAACAGTGCAGGGGGTGGATTGGCAGTAGACATAACCAGAATCAGCATCAACAGCAGTAGCTCCACTAGGTTGAGATGAAATAACTACAGTGGCAAAACCGGATGCCGAGGTAGGTGTCGGTGTCGGCGAATATGAAGTGGAAGCAGTGGGAGTTAAAGATGGAGTCGGGGTGACGGTTATTGACGGAGTTGGAGTTACGGAAGTCGTAGGCGTCGGCGTGGGTGTAGAACTTGATCCGACTGGCTGGGCAGGAGTAGCCGAGGTCGCCGGAGTGGCCAGTTGAGCAATAGAGGCAGGAGTAGGCGTGGGAGTGAATGATCCCGAAGCGGGATGAGGAGTGGTGGTCGGTGAAACTAAAGGGTGGGAGGGAGAAGCGGGAATGGCAGGGATAGCTGGTACTGCCGGTGTGACGGCAGTGGCTCGATGATACTGTGGCACCTCTTTGACTGATTTAAATTCTTGGCCTCTCTTGTACCACTTAAATTCCTTGTCGTTGATGCAGAAGACCTTTTTAAAAAAGTCGGGGTCGTCTTGAACGGCTTGCGCGCCGGAAGTGTTGATCCAGCGAAGCTGGCCGTTGTCCTCATTGTCCGATTCAAAACCGTAAACCTTGGGGTCGTTCTTTTCACAGTTACGGAAGAGGCCGGTGGTAGGAAAGGAATCTCTAATTTCGGGGGTAACTAATTTAACATTAGTAAAACCACCGAGGTGGGAGTAGAATTTGAAGATTTCAGGATTGAGGAAGAGACGCTTGTAGCCATGCTCATTGACGATATAGACATCGGGATCGTCGGAGAAGATGGCAGAAATAAGATCGCCTTCGTGAAGACCGTGGTCGGAGGGAGAGACGGCGAAAGAAGAAAGGACAAAAGAAAAACCGAAAACAATCAAAAAACTTAGCAAAAATAAACGGGCAATTTTTGCGTAAGAACTCATAAACAAAAGGTAATCGTAGCAAAACATAAAACCAAACAGGTTTTGCCTGTTCGGTTTTCGGAAATTTAATTAGATTATTAAATCGCTTTTAAATAGTCCCCGTGCACCCAGCCGTCTTTGTTCTGATATTTAATTTTGTGCCATTTACCGCTCGTTCCCAAACTCTCGATAATTTGGCCTTCCGATAACTTGCCCAAGATAGCACTGGAAGTACTGGCGGAAGATCGCACATTAAGAGAAGAGGTATCAAAAACTTTGTATTTTTTAATACTCGAACTAGCTGGAGCTGGAGAAGGAGTGAAAACTGGAGTAGTTATAGCAGAAGCAGCCGTTTTTCTGGCATAGTCAGGAATTTGGTTCACGGAAGTATAAGCGGCTCCCTGTTTGTACCAGCCAAACTCCTTGCTATTGATGCAGAATACTTTTTTGAAAAAGTTGGGATCGTCTTTGACGGCTTGGTCGCCGGAGGTATTCACCCAGTGCAATATCCCCGTATCTTCGCCGGTTGTTTCCACGCCGTAAACTTTTTTGTCGTTAGTCTCGCAATTTCTGAAAAGACCGGAGGTTACCAAAGTGTCTCTAACTGTAGAAGTAGTCTTTTTTACCTTACTAAATCCTCCTAAGTGGCCATAAAAATTAAAGATGGCTGGATTAAGGAATAGTCTCTTGTAGCCGTAAACATTGGGAATATAAATATCAGGATCGCTGGAGCCGCTGGCGCTGATTACATCTCCATCTTTTAGACTGACAGCCGCCAAACTGACAAAACCGCGAGAAATCGGGGTAGGTTTGCTAATGGAAAGCGGAACGGGAGTAGAACTGACGGTGGGAGTGGGGGTAGTCGAAGAAGTAGGGGTAGGGGTAGGGGTAGGAGTGGAAGCCACGGTGGTTGTTCCTCCTCCGCCGCTACTGGTCGTAGTGCTGCTGCTACCGGAGGCCGCGCTCGTATCAACACAATTGCTGGATGCGGGGGTAATGATAACGGAAGTCTGCCCGTCTCCTTGAGAAGGAGAAATTACCACCGTGGACTCGCTGGTAGTACAAGTACGAGAAGAATAGGTTCCGGATACATCCAGTTGTTTTCTATTCGGTGATTTAAAAGTAAATGTCTGGCCATAAGAAATAGTGACTGTTACCGTCGCGGCCGTAGTCACAACCGTATCGGCATCGGAACCGGCAGTAACAGTAAAAGTGCCGTTATCCATACTCACATCAGTATCTTGGGGAAAATAGGCATCGCCGACCGCCCAAACTTGACCTACACCGATTAAAAATACCCCTCCCATTAAAGCAAGGAGAAGAAGAGGAGGTAAATAAGATTTTGTTTTAGTTAGTTGCATTTTTATTTTTCTTTTAATTGCAGGTTTTTAATTGTTTCTACCACCAGAGAATCCCATCTCATATTTTCCCAGAATAAAACCTGATCTTGATTAATTATCATTTCATCTTTTGGACCATGGGGTTCTATTTTGCCTAATTTAACGAGCTGGCCGGCGCCTTGATCATCAATTTTTACATAGTAAACATCTTTCAATAACAGAAAGTCAGAACTGATATTTTTTAAGCGCCCGAAATATATCTGGTCATTTCTTAAAAATATGGCTTGGTACAGACTGCGATCAATAAAGTCTTTTTTTGAGTATCGATCATATTTAAGAAAACTAGTTAAGAACAAGGTGCCAATCACACCAACGGCTACCAACAGAACTGCTAAACCAACAGATATGGCAATGGAAATATGCTTATGACCAGTCATATCTTATAGTTATTCCCCTGATGTATGGCACTGTTGGTTATTAATTGTAAACGACGTCGCCCCGGCTCTAACCCGCGCATAAACCCAAGTTCCACCGCTATCTTTAAATTGAAAACAGCTACCTTTGGTCGAAGCGCCACTACCGCCAAACAAAATACTGGTAGTGGCTGTCGTGTTAGTGCCTAACTCCAGACTGTAAATAGCGCTACTGCTAGCTGTGCCGCCGGAACCCACCACCACATTGGTAGTGGCAAACAAACTTTTGGCGGAAGCAGTCTTAATAGTTTCAAAATTGTTGGACACGGAAGCGGAACCAACCACATGGAATTTGGTCGTTGGACTATTAGTGCCCACACCGACATTGCCGGTTTTACCGTTAGTGCCTACCCAAAAAGCTTGAGAGAAGCTGGCCGGACCGGCAAAAGAAAGTGAACCCCTGCCTTCCAAGTCACCGGAAACGAAAATGTCGTTGGAAGCGGCAATATAATGATCATGGGTGGTAGCGGTTGTACCGAAACGATTATAGGCCACCGAGGCAAAACCTCCCACTTGAATAGTGTTGCCGGTTAAGAAATAAGAAGCGGAGGCGGTACCCTGGACTTCGAATTTAGTCTGCGGCGTGCCGCCAATACCGACCCATTGGTTGGTAGTATCAATCGTCAGCACGCTGGTATCTCCGGCCGCGTTTTGAAATCTAATGGCCGTGGCGGAATCGGTTTTGGGCTGAAATCGACCGTCATTTAATTGGATTTCCAGAGAGAAGGAGGCGGAACCGCCAAAAAAGGAGTGGCCGTCAAAAGCGGCTGAACCGTCCACTTCAAAATCGCCAACCACCAGCACATCATTGGAGCCCGCAATGGAGCCCGCATGAGAAGTGGCGGATGTGCCAAATCGGCTGTAAGCGACGGAGGCATGACCCCCTACTTGCAGAGTATTGCCGGATAAAAGATAGGCTGCCGAAGCGGTATTCGACACCTCCAAAGTTCCGGTGGTGGACAGGTTGGTGCCAATGGTGCTGGCCGCGTTAGTATTGCTGGCTAAAATAAAGACAAAAACAAAAGCCGCAAAAATAGCGACCGTAGAGCCAATCGACCTAAACCAAAAAACGAGCCGAGATTTATTCATGATACTTTTTTACTTCTAACACTCCAATCTCTTAAAGAGGATCGGGGACATTAGGTTTAAACAATTATTTCCATTATAGCCCCCCCCCTTTATTGACGCAAATTGAGTTATCAACAATCTCCAGTCTCCCTGCCTAAGGTCGAACCTTGGATCTTCAAAAAGGTTCGACCTCGAAGTTTTAAAACTCATAAACCAAAAAAGAATAGCCGATTCTGCCAACTGGCTGATACAAAGATAGCCAATCCATATTTTTGTTGTTAAACCTTTGGCTTAATTCTTGCAAACGAACCAAAAAATGAATATTGACGGCATAGCGGCCGGTGGGATTTTGAAAAGAAGCCGGTTCTTTCGGCAAAATATTTTGGATACCATAATAAGACGGATTAGTATAATCCCAAGAGTATAAAACTTTCGTTTCCGGATGTTGTTTTTGATAAGCGTCCAGCCGTTTTAAATCCTGTCCCCATTCCAAGTTGGAATCATCCAAATATTTATACCCATTTTTCGGTCCGCCTACTGTTTCATTAAAATAAGCCAGAAAATCCGGATAAATTGAAACCGTCGACCAAATATACCACCCCGCTAATCCCGTTAGAAATAACCCCGCCAATGTCCTCCAAACTCGCGACAAAGTCGCAAGCGAAACTTCTAACGAGACGGCCAGACCGGCGGCATAAAGGATTAAAAACGGATAAATCGGCAACAGGTAACGGAGACTAATGTTTCCCGCTTTCCAACTGATAATAAAACCAAAAATAATAATGGGGATAAAAATGAAAGCGGAATTTTTAAATGACCATCGGTACTTTTTATAAAAAAGTGGAACCAAAGCCAAAACGATTAAAACCGGCAGAGGGGTTTTCATCAAAAAAGCCAAGGGGAAATAATACCACCAGCCGCCCGCTGAAAAATGACCATTCAAATAAAACTTATAATTGCTCCCCCAATCGGCATAGACCGTCTTCAGTCCCTTTAGGTAGAAAGAAAAATCTAAGGGCATTAAATAAGTTAAATAAACCACCCCAAAGGACAGCGCGAAAAGCGCCGCCAACCACTTGATCGCTTGACTCATTTTTCCTTCCCATTCACCCTCTTTCGACCAAAAATAGACTAATAGTAAAAGGACTATAATAGGAAAAAGTAAAACCGCCGAAAACTTTGAGCTCAAAGCCAAACCCAAAAACAAACCACAAAAAACAAGATGCCTCGTCTTAGTTGGTACAAGTGATACAAGCGGTACAAGATCCGATCTCGTACCGCTTAGATTCGGAGTGAAAAACTTCCACAAATAATACAGGGTGATGAAAGAAAAAGCAGCGACTGGCAAGTCAGTCGTTACAAACTGAGCACTAGCAATAATCGCCGGCATCAAAGCATAAATAAATAAAGCCAAGAGACCAGCTTTGGGACTGAACATTTCAGACGCCCATTTAAAAACATAAAAACCCAAAAGCAAGGATAAGAACATGACTGGTAAACGGCCCCAGAATAAAAGCTGATCCGCATTGTTGGCAAAAAGAAAATTCTGGCCGAATTGCCATTCGCCCTTTAACGGACCCGATAAACTGGGATTTTTCTGGTCAAATTTGAGATCCATAAAAAGCAAAGGGAAAGCGGCCAGTAATTTAACCAACGGCGGATGCTGGGGATTAAGCTGAATCAATCCGGTCTTCCAATAAGAATACCCACTGGGCAAGTGGGTGATTTCGTCACTAGCCGCCGAAAAGTTTTGGGCGCTGAAAAAAGGCAACAAAAATGTGACGGCCAACAAAATTAAAACTATAAATTTTAAACTTGAGTTCATGGCTCGGAGGCTCCGGTGAACATACCCAGCTCTTTCTAAGGTATCCGCAAAAGTTAATTTATGGATAGCTCGGAAAGGGCTGGGTGTTCCCCTCCGCCTCTGTTCTGTTATCTAGTTTTATCTTCGGCAATCTTGATCATTTCCCCCACCTCGGCCACTTTATTCCCCAACTCTCGGGAATTTTTAAGATAAACCAAAGCTTGCCGGTAATCGCCTTTGACAAAATAAGCGGTACCAACGACCGCGCTGAAGTCGGGATGTTGTAAATTTCCGCCGGCATATTTCTGTAGAACCCTAAGGGCTTCGTCAGGCTGATTAAGAGCAATCTCCGCATAAGCGTAGCGAATCAGGTATTCCGCCACCGGAAAAAACTCGATTACTTTCTTGAAATTGAGCGCCGCCGCTTCCAGTTGTCCGTATTTGAGATAAAGTTCGGCTAAATTAATGTTGGCATTGATGGCATCGGGATTTAACTCTAGAGACTTGTTGAACCTAGTTTCAGCCAGTTCCGGCTGGCCCTCGTGATCGGCCACAATACCCAAAAGATTTTGCAGATGAGAATTATCTTCATAGATATCTCTGGCTATCTCCAGTTCTTCCTTGGCTTCCTTCCACTCATCAGCCCGAATATGCACCCCGGCCAAAGCCGTTCTGGTAATCAAACTGGCGGGTGACTCTTTCACTGTGGCATTAAAAAGAGTACGGCTGTCTTTCCAGTCAAGATTCCTAACGACTGTCCGAACGCCATAGAAAATAGTAATAGCCGCTAAAAGACCGCAAAAAATAAAAAGGTTCGACCTTGGGTCTTTAAAAAGGTCGAACCTTGGTGACTTTAAAAGCCTCTCCAACAGCCAAGCCGATATAATCACGAAGCCCAGCGAAGAAAAATACATTAATCTTTCTCCCATGATTGTCCCCACTGGAATGATTAAATTAGAAATCATGAGATACGGAAAAAGAAACAAAGCCGCTCCCAATCCCAAAGCCTGATAGCTGGTGACTGGTAGCGGGTCTGCCCCGAAGCCGATTGGTCGTGGTTCGGGGTTATTGTTAGCTTTTCGAAAACGAAAAGCTAAGTAAATCAACCCCGCAAGTAAAAATAGACCAAGTAAGGCCTCCCAGGATTTAAAAATATTTCCTACGACCGAAATACGCTGATAAGAGTAATCGGCCGAAAGATGAACTGGCCAGATTAGCCTTTCTGCATACATCGCCAACACCTTGAGAGCGGTAAAAATTCTCTCAAAGAATCCGACAAATTTAAGCTGGTTCTCCACAATAGTAGTGGTGGCATCTCCGGCAAAATATTTTCCCAAGGCCATATATCTAAAAATGGCATAAAAACCCAAGGGAACCCCCAAAAACATTAAACGCCTAACCGTTCCCCCTACTGTGGATAACTTTTGTACAAGGTCGTTTTGTACAAGGTCGAACCTTGTATGTGGATAACTTGAGTCGGGTTGGTTCAAAAAACAAAAATCTAAGTAAAACAAGACTGGTAAAATCATTAGAGCGGTCTCTTTGCTCCAAAGCGCCAGCAAAAAAGAGATGGCCGCCAACAGTTTGAAGTCTTTAGCGTAAAAATAAATCGTTACCAAGCTCCAAAAAAACGCCAGCAGTTCCGCCCGGCCGACAATAGAAGTGACTGCTTCCGTATGAATCGGATGGGTCAAAAAAAGAAAAAAAGAAGCATAAGCCATAACGCGCGACTTTAAAAAATAAGAGACCAGCCAAAAAGCCAAAAAAGAGTTAAAAGCATGAATCAAAATATTCACCAAACGGAAACCAAAAGCCGAACCGCCGAGATAATGGTTAAGGGCATAACTGGCCATCGTCAATGGCCGGTATAAGCCAGTCTTGGGCATGTTCTGGTGATAAGGAGAAATAAAAAGATTCAAAAAGTAAGAAGAATCTTTAAGATCGCCCCTATTTTTAACCACAGCCACATCATCGAACACAAAATCCCCTCCCAGACCATTGCCGAAGATAGCCAAAGATAAAATTACGGAGATAGCCAAAACAGCCAAAAATTTTTTTGTTTTTATTAAGTTCAAAAATTTTTGATACATTTATTTAGGTTCCGACAACTAAGCGCCGATGTCAGGGAGAGCTGATTTTTTTAATCAGTTCTCCCATTAATGTTCCTGTTTCCGGATCCAGCTCCGCATATTTTACTCCGGTTTGTAAATCAAGCAAAGCTTGTTTGGTGTTATTAAGAGAAAGATAAACAAGAGCAGAGTTATAAAAAACTCGCGGATTATTTGGTAAAAGCACTTTTAATTTTTCGATGTTTTCTATGGCTTTAGTCCAGTTACCCTGTTGCGCGTAAATCACCGCCAGACTTTGGTAAGGGTAGAAAAAATTCTGATTAATGGCAATGGCTTTTTCATATAATTTAATGGCGCCAAAAATGTCTCCCCTGTTTTGCAACATAGAACCCAGATTGAAATATGGCTGGGGAAAAGCATCCCCCGTTTCCACCGCCTGGCGGTAATAAATTTCCGCCTGTTCTTTATTGCCCTGATTAAAATATAAATTTCCCAAATTATTACTGATCCGCACGCTCTGGGGTTCGTATTTTAAAATGTCTTTATAAAATTCGATTGATTTCCCCCAAAGAATGTTCCGCTGGATGGATTGGTAACCGAAAAAAGAAAGATAGGCACCAAGGACCATAAGCAATAAGCTATAAGCCATAAGCTGTTTTTTAAATTTTAAGTAATCAAATAACTTTACTAAGAAGAAAGAAACGATTAACCAAAAGCCGACCATGGGTAAATAAAGCCAGTGTTCATACATCAGCGCGTTAATTGGTGTAATGCCGGAAACCGGAGCCAGGGCAATAAAAAACCAAAAGATTCCCCAAAACCAAACTCTAAAGTTGGTTGTTGGTTGTTGTTCTTTTCTATAAAATCTAAATGGTAAATACCCAATGCCAACTATAAATAAACCGATAATCCAGACTGGCCACTGCAGAAAAGATATGTAGATGTCGGCCCCTCGTTCCATGTGCAAGCCAACCGGTACGATCAAAAGTTTAAGATACTGCCAAAGAATGGGTAGAAAAGTGAGCATTCTGACGTATAAATTTTCAGAGTATAAATTCGGTTCAAGATAAAAATTGAGAGTATTCAAAAAATTAAGGACCGTCAGGCGCAATATTCCGTAAATAAGCACGACCGCAAAATACGGCCAAGTTTTTAAAAGTCCGGTTTTTACGGACGGCCAAAATCTCTCTTTAGATAAAGCGCCGCCTATGTAAAAAGTTAGGGCCAGTAAAGGAAAAATAATCCCGGTCTCCCGGCTAAGTATACCGAGAGGCAAAAAAACAAGAGACAAAATTTTCTCCCAACTTTTCCAGTTCTTTCCCCGCCTCTCTGCTCGCTGGAATAAAACCAGAGACAGAAGCATAAACATGGCCACCAAAACATCGCCTCTTCCGGAAATATAAGTAACCGCCTCGGTTTGCAGAGGATGGACTAAGAAGAAAAGAGCCACTAAAAAAGCCAGCGAATTTCTTTGAAAAGACCGGCGGATCAGCCAAAACACCAGCACCCCGTTGAATAAGTGCATCAGATTACTAGTCAGATGATAAAACAAGGGTTTAATCCCGGCCACGGCAAAATTAATGGCAAAAGTGAAAAATAAAAACGGGCGATAGTAATTACTTTTTAAGCCAACGCCCGCCAGCGTATTGTTGGCAAACCAAAATTTGATGTTGTCCCAGCTTAGCGAATGGACAAAATTATTATTGATAATCCAGTCTTCATCGTCCCAGAAAAGCCCGTTGTGCAGGTTAAAGACATAAATAAAACCGCCGATCAGAACCAGCGCCGCTACCGGCAGCCACACTTCTTTTTTGAAAACAAAGTTAAACATAATGTTCTCTCATCTTTCTTTTAACACAAGGCCGGAAAGACTCAATACCGTCTTTCTTAGCAAATATTTAAAGCACTCCGCTACCGTCCCCAAACCATACCAAACGCTTTTTCTAAAATTGATACTTGATGCCTCTGGAAAATATCGAACCGGAATAGAGAGCTCCCCGATGGAAAACCCATTTCCCACGATTTTAAAAAGCATCTGCGTATCAAACACGAAATCATTTGAGTTATTATCATAATCAATCCGTTCCAAAACTTCTCTTTTATAAGCACGCATCCCGGTATGCCATTCGGAAAGATTTTGGGCCGTTACGATGTTCTCCAATGTGGTAAGAAATCTGTTGGCCAGGTATTTATAAAAAGGCATACCACCGTCCAACGCCTCTTGACGAGAACGGATTCTGGAACCAAGTACAACATCAAAATAACCGTCAGCAATAAAATTAACAAAATATTTAATCAACTTAGGGTCATATTGATAATCGGGGTGTAGCATAACCACAATATCTGCCCCCCTTTGCAGAGCCATCTTGTAACAAGTTTTTTGGTTAGCTCCATATCCTCTGTTTTGTTCGTGTTTATAGACCAAGAGATTTAATTTTTTAGCTATTTCTATTGTTTTATCTCTGCTGTTATCGTCAACCAAGATTACCTCATCAACTATGTCTCGAGAAATATCCCCGACGGTCCATTCTAAAGTAGACTCCGCGTTGTAGGCAGGTAGCACAACAATCACTTTTGGTTTAGCATTGATTTTTTTTAAATTATCCATTAAAAACCCCTTACCCCCCTTATTAGAGAGGTCACCTCCGCGCTTTCTTCTTTGGTATATGAACTTACCCGACGTTCTTTGTATTTTTTTACCGTTTTATATAAAACCTCGTCTATCTTAACTATCCGCTGACTACTCCTTGGGGATGGCCATTTAACCGCTTCTTCCATGTATAAAAATGCTTGTTGGTTTTTGCCTAAGTCAAGATTTAAAAATGCAAGCGACCGATTAAGACTTCTACGGTTCCGGCCGTTTTTATCAAATTCGATGGCTTGTTTAAATGCCTCCTCCGCTTCCTGGTATTTTTTATCCCGCCAATTTAGTTTTCCTAAAATATTCAAGGTGGGCGGATGTTTATCGTAAATAGCCAGTGCCGCGTTTACTTCCTCTCGCGCCTCATTAAATTGTTCCTCCTCGATATAGACCGCCGCTAGGTTGGCTCGCGCCCAAACGCTATTTGGAGACTTTTCTGCCGCATGCACAAAAAGATTCCTGTTATTCAGCCAGATACGGTTTTGTTTTATTATCAAAAAAGAATAACCTATTAAAATAACTACGCCCAAAGCATAAGCATACGGTTTGAGTTTTTGACCATAGCCTAGAATTTTATCAAAACCAAAAGCCGTTAAAACAGATAACCCAAAAGACGGAAGATACCAATATCTTTCCGCCAATGTTCCGGAAGTTGCGAAAAAAATATTAGACATCACCAAATAGGGCACCATGAACAAAGCTAGTATAATTTTAAAATCTTTTCTGGAAACGACAAACAACAAAAGGAGTCCGGCAAAAAACAATAGCCCGAGCATCGCTTGGCGGGAAGTAAGAATATTCTTGATAATCGGAACTTGATTAAAAGAATAATCGGGAGATAAAGTAAGCGGATAAAATGTTTTTTGGATGTATAAATAAAGATGGCTAAAGGCAGTAAACACCCTTTCTTTTAATGAGACATACATTAGGGGATTCATGACCGGATCAATAGAACCTCCGCCAAAAGCGTATCGCCCCAAAGCCAAATAACGCAATAAAAAGTATACGGGCAGTGGCATTATGTAATAAAATCCTGTTTTGAAAGCTCTTGCAAAACTTCCTGATTGAATTAACAGTAAAAAGCCCGTAAGCGGTAACAAAGAAATTGAAAAATCATTCGCCAAGAGAGCGAGCAGGAAAGCAGATGAACTCAAAAAATACTTTTTATCAAAAAACCACCATAATGATAATAAAACAAAGAACAGCCCCAGAAGTTCTTTTCTTCCCACAATGGAAGCCACCGATTCTACATGAATAGGCAAAAACATGAATAACAATGCCGACAAACAGGCTATTCTTTTTGATGTGAATTTAGAAACTACGCCATAAATCAAAAAAACATTTAGAGCCTGCAATAAAACATTGACAAAATGAAGACCAAATGTGCTTTCTAAAAATATAAAATTAATGGCAAAAGATAATAATGTTAAGGGCCTATAAGTACCGGCCCATGGTTCGTCGGGCTGCCAAGTTGAAGTAAAAATTTTCGGAAAACTCTTTATGCTTCTTAAAATCTCTCTGTTATTTAAAACATCATTATCATCAAGAGTATAAGTTCCATTGAGGCTATTGCCAAATAAAATAAAGGCTGTAGCTACGCAAACCATGGTTAAGAGAACAAGTTTTTTGTCAAAAAAACGGCTGATTGGCTCGAAAATTTTCATTTTAAGTTTAAACCAGGATTTTTAAAAAATTTATCTAAAAACTCTCCGGCCCGGACATTGTTTTTGTTTAAGCGCAAAGCTTTCTCAAAAAAAGCTTTGGCTTCACCGAAACGCCCCAAGTTCATGTCCACGATGCCTAAAATGGTATAGTAGTGGTCGTCTTGCAGAGCGGTATCCGCTTCAATCGCTTTTTTTAGATTGACGGCCGCTAATTGCTGGTTCTCTTTGTCGGTATAATAGGCATGAACCAAGCCTTTATAAAGATAGGCCCGCGAGTTCTCCGGATCAAGCTTGATGGAGGCGTCCGCAAAATAAAGAGCTACCTCCCACCATCGAATATTGTAAAAAACGCGAGACAAAATCAGATTCAGATCCATCGCCTTTTCATTGGAATCTTTAATAATTTCACCAATTCGTTCGTCAAAGTTTTCTTTCGTCACGGCAAACTTGGAAACAACGGCGGAATTTTTTTGATTGTTTTTGGCAAAAATCATTACGTCTTCATTGACATAAATCATCGGCCAATCAGGGTTTTTGACGATCTGATTCACAAAAGCATAACCCCAAGGAGTAACGTCCGTATGTGCAAAGAAAACGAAGTTGATGTCATAGCTTTCCGAAAATTTTACCCATTTTTTGGCGTCTTCCTGCATCGGCTTGTAAATCTCGCTGAAAAACTTGACGGAATAAGCTTCCGGGCGGTTATCTACAAAAACCTTTTGCTCTGGATAGAGCTGCCAGATCAAATATCCACCCGGATCAAAATTATTAAACATGGCCCCCTCTATCTTATTATCTTTGACGAATTGAACCGCTCGTTCCAAGCCGTTGGGTACCGAAAAACCAAAAGCTTTGGGAGATTGAATGGCTTCATAGTAGCGGTTGCTGGCCACAAAAAAAACCAGAAAAACAAGCAAGCCCGCCATCACTCCCTTCAAAACTGTTGACAACTTCTCTGCCAGGCTTAGCCTTGCAGGTGGATAACTTTGTTGTTTTTTGATAATCCAATTGTTGATATCGGTTAAAATTAAAGATAAAACCGGAAAAGAACCCAGAGCATATAAAGGCAGGTTGCGCAGCATCTTAAAACCGGCATAAATGAAAAAAACGGAAATAAGGACTTCAAAGATTCTTTGCCTAATTTTTTTAATCGTTAATAAAAAGGAGGCCGTTAAAACTCCGACCGCCAATTTAAAGACAAAAATGGTCCAGCGCAAACCGTTAAAAACAGACAAAAAAGAAAGGGTCTGGTTTTCCACAATACTGTAGCCATATTGTTCTAAAATGTTAAAAGGGGCCAACGCCCCATAAATTCCGGCGGGATTTATTAGAGTGGCTAAACCAGTTAGCGCCAAGATAAGTAAAATCTTCCAGTTAGCCGAGGTTCGACCTTTTTGAAGATCCAAGGTCGAACCT
>Ga0155039_131_pt1 | contig 28689 bp, 22 predicted proteins | sample RifCSPhighO2_01_FD_106007 | JGI IMG/M metagenome (GOLD analysis project Ga0155039, IMG submission 106007) | Parcubacteria group bacterium RIFCSPHIGHO2_01_FULL_45_26 | reverse complement strand
CGCCTCCCGGACTTGAACCGGGGACCTTCGCTTTACAAAAGCGTTGCTCTACCAACTGAGCTAAGGCGGCACTACTCCGTTCCGACTCACATCGGAGCTTCGAAGCGCGAGTTGCGATATAATATCTACTTCTCGCCCTTCCGAAGCCCAGATACCAGTTTGAGCGAAATAGGGAGCGAAAGCAACGAATTATTAGATAATACACAACCACAATGGATTATCCAAGTTTTGTTCCAAAGATAGGCAAGAACGCGCCCAATTTTGGCCTTGCCGGGGTTTTGGGCGGCAAATACAAAATGTATTCCCTCAAGGATTACAAGAACAAATGGCTAGTGATTTTTTTCTACCCGCTTGATTTTACCTTCGTGTGCCCGACAGAGATTAAGGAGTTTTCAAAACAGGCAAATGAGTTTAAGAAAATTAATTGCGAAATAGTTGGAGTGTCTGTTGACTCTAAAGAATCTCATAAAGCTTGGATTGAGCGGGACTTTGACGGCAAGCTCGCTTTCCCTCTCCTATCTGATTTCCAGCGAAACATGGTAAGTAATTACGGCGTGTTAAAAATTGACGAGGGCGTTGCTTATCGGGGCACATTCATCATTGACCCCAAGGGGATAATTCGTCACATAACAATCTCTGACAATGAAATAGGCCGCTCTGTGGAAGAAACCCTACGTGTTGTCAAAGCTCTCCAAACAGGCAAACTCTGCCCAGCCGAATGGCACCCCGGTGAGAAGACTTTGAACTAGGGATTAAGGTAACCTCTTCCGTAACTTCGTAGTGGAGCTTCATTTCACCAAAGGGTATAATGACGCATATGGATAAAAGTACCCCTAGGGGTCACTATCATCCCTTGACGCTTATGCTAAATGACATTGTGTCTATTTACATTGAGCTGGGTTTTGAGGTTACAGAAGGGCCGATTGTGGATAGCGATTGGAGCAATTTTGAAGCGCTGAATATGAAGTACGGCCACCCCGCCCGCGATGCCCAGGACACTTTCTATATCAAGAATAAGAAGGGGCCTGACGGCCTTCCTATGATGCCCAGAACTCAACTTTCGCAGATGCAGGTGATGTATCCACTTGCGCACAAACCACCGTTTAAGATTGTGTACTTCGGCAAGGCTTTCAGGAACGAAAATATGGATGCGACCCATGAGGCCGAACATTCGCAGATTGAGGCTATGGTGGTGAGCGAGAAAGCTAATCTGGGGGAATTGAAGGGGACCATTGAACACGTGCTTAGCAAGTTCTTTGGGACAAAAATTGAGACACGTTTGCGACCTGGCTACTTCCCATTCGTTGAGCCGGGTCTTGAGGTTGATATGAAGTGTTTCCTTTGTAAAGCCACGCCCGGTTGTCCAATTTGCAAGGGTATTGGTTGGCGAGAGGTGGTGGCTTCTGGGATGATGAACCCTATTGTGTTACGAAATGGTGGAGTAGATACAGATAAGTGGCAGGGGTTTGCTTATGCTATCGGTTGGGACCGCTTGGCTATGTTCAAGTACGGAATAAACGATATCAGGCTTTTTAACGCTGGCGATTTGCGTTTAACCAATCAATTCTAAGCTAAGATGACTGTCTCATACAATTGGCTCAATTCGTATTTTGGTGGCAAACTACCAGAGCTTGATGAGCTCATGCGTTTAATTGTTCTCCACTCGTTTGAAATTGAGGGGGTGAAGAAAGTGGGAGACGATTATGCCATAGATATAGACGTGCTCTCAAATCGAGGCCACGATGCCCTTGGGCACTTAGGTGTGGCCAGAGACTTGGCTGTGATTCTGGACAGAGATCTGACCTTGCCATCACGCACTTACCCACTTGCCGATTTCTCCACCAAAGATTACATAACTTTCGGTATTGACGATACAGAACTTGTAACAAGAGGGATTATGAGGGTGGTGCGAGATGTGAAGGTGGGGGAGTCGCCAAAATGGCTTGCTGACAGATTGCTTACCACTGGCCAACGGCCTATCAATAATATTGTGGATATTACAAACTATGTTGCCTACGAGTCTGTGCAACCCGTGCATGCTTATGACCTAGACAAACTTGCTGGCAATATTAAAAAAATCATAGTTCGAGATGCTAAGGCGGGAGAGAAAGTGAAAGTGCTAAAGGGCGGGGAATATGAGTTGGGCGAGAGGATGTTGGTGGTTTCGGACGAGTCCCATGCGCTGGATATTGCCGGTGTAATGGGTGGAGCAGATTCGAGTGTGGACGCAAATACTAAAAACTTGCTGGTTTGGGTTGGTAATTTTGACCCCATATATATTCGCAAGACCCGCAAGGCTCTCAAGTTGATCACGGACGCGACAAAAAGATACGAGCAAGGCATCTCCAACGAACTTGCGCGTGTCTCAATGGACAGAACCTGCGCGCTTTTAAGTGAACTTGCGGGAGGCCAGATTGCCAAGGATGAGATTGATATTTATCCCTCAAAACAAGTTGAAGCAGTCGCCAAGTTGAAATTAGTCCAATTTAACAGTTTGGTCGGCGTGAACCTAACAAGCAGCGAACTTGAAGGCATACTTAACCGCATGAAGCGAGCTGGGTACGTCTGGACTAAAATTAGGGATGAGTATCAGATTAAGGTGCCTGGCGAACGTCTGGACGTGCGTGAATTGCACGAGATAGTTGAGGAAATAGCGCGTATGTATGGTTATGACAAAGTAAAGTCAAAGCTTGCTCTAAAGAATGACTTTACACCCAAGGTTCACAAGGGGTTTTATTACAACTCACTAATAAAGAAATTGTTGGTGGAGCAACTTGGCTTTTCTGAACTTTACAACTATGTTATGAGTAATGAAGGCGAACTAGAGTTTGAGAACTCGCAGGTTGAGGGCATGAGCCACTTGCGTAGTAGCATGGTTCCTACAATTGAACGCAACCTTGTCCAAAACATAAAAAATGCCGATTTGCTTGGCCTGGACCAGATTAGATTGTTTGAGCTCAATAAGGTCGCATATCTATCGGGTGAGCATTGGGCGCTTGGGATAGGTGTCAAGAATACCCATACTTGGAAAGGTGCCAAAGAGTCCGTGATGTTAAGCGAAGCAATCAAGAATCTGGAAGAAAAACTTGGCTCAAAGGGGGAGTGGCAAATAATGGGGACGCAATCTGGGGCGATTGCTGAGGTAAATATAGAGAAGTTGATACAAAATCTATCCACCCCAAGCTCATACGGGCATGTGCTTAACGCAACCGGAATGAGTAAAAAGTTTAAGCCTTACTCACAGTACCCGTTTGTGCTTCGCGATATTGCCCTCTGGACTCCAGTTGGTACAAAGAGTGAAGATGTTGAAAAAATAATTAAAAATGAAGGAGGCCCTTCAACAAATTCAGGGCAGGGGAGTTGGCTAGTGCAGATAACCCCCTTTGATACCTTTACCAAAGGCGAGCAAACCTCTCACGCCTTCCACCTCGTTTTTCAATCTATGCAACGCACACTTACCGACGGCGACGTAAACGCCGTTCACGTCCGCATCACCAAAGCCCTAAACACCCACCCTGGCTTCTCCGTCCGTTAACCTAATGTTTCCGTTATTACGCACGTGAACAAATAATTGGACATTCAATGTCCAATTATTTAGCAATATTTAAGGGAACAATGCTATAATAAAGCTACAATATGGCGAAAAAGGCAGCTGAAAAAGACGAGAGAAAGAAGGGTAAAAATGGGAGTGGGCCTGCCCGAACAACTGTTCAGTCGGGCGGGCATCTATATAGTGCCGATAGTATTACGGTGCTAGAGGGACTGGAACCTGTACGCAAGCGACCGGGTATGTATATTGGCTCAACTGGAGCGGATGGGTTGTTCCACATGATGAAGGAGATTTTTGACAATGCCCGCGACGAGGCTATGGGTGGTTATGCTGATGATATTGAAGTTGTGCTTTTACCCGGAGAGATTGTGCGAGTTGTTGACAATGGTCGTGGTATTCCCGTGGACAAGCACAAAAAAACTGGTGTCTCTGCCCTGGAAACAGTCATGACCACCTTACACGCAGGAGGCAAGTTTGACGGTAATGCCTACAAGGTTTCGGGCGGTTTGCACGGGGTGGGCGCTTCGGTGGTCAACGCTCTCTCGGAGTGGATGCAAGTGGAAGTGCATAGGGATGGTGAAATTTGGATGCAAGAGTATAAGCGGGGTAAGAAGGTGGCAAGCGTTAAAAAGACAGGTAAGTCAAAAAAATCTGCTACGATTGTTACATTTAAAGCAGACACAACAGTTTTTTCAGAAACCGTCTATAACTGGAAGCGTATTGTGGATTACTTGCGTGAACAGGCTTACTTATCTAAGAGAGTGCGTATCACGGCCATTGATGCTCGGCCCTGTGATGGAAAAATTAACCTAGATGGAGAACTATACGTTAAGGGTTTGCATTTAGAGGTTCCCTCCTACACTTTTTATTTTGAAGGGGGTCTCGTATCTTTTGTAACCTATTACAATCAGAACGAGAAGCCAGTTCACAAAAATCTCTTCTATGTTGAGAAAGTTCACCCCGCCAGTGGCGGAGCAGGAGATGTGAATGTGGAGATGGCTATGCAGTATGTGGATGATATAACAGCTCGTGAGTATTCCTTTGCCAACAGCACGCCGACACCGGAGGGCGGCACACACTTAGCTGGTTTCCGCACAGCCCTTACTCGCAGTCTAAACTCATATGCCAAGAAGGAGGGCTACATCAAGGAAGCTGATGACGCATTTACTGGAGACGATGTCCGAGAAGGCATTACGGCCGTTATCTCGGTCAAACTGCCAGAGCCACAGTTTGAAGGCCAAACTAAGGCAAAACTAGGCAGTGTTGAAGCCAAAGGTGCCGTGGAGACTGTGTTCGGCGAAGCCTTCAACGCTTTTCTTGAGGAGCACCCGGATGATGCCAGGTCTATTGTAAACAAGGTTTTGCTTGCTGTGCGGGCCCGCAAAGCCGCAAAGGCAGCCAAGGATTCTGTTTTGCGCAAAGGAGCACTGGAAGGTATGACACTGCCGGGAAAGCTCGCCGATTGCCAGAGTAAGTCCGCCGCTGAATCAGAACTCTTTATTGTTGAGGGAGATTCAGCCGGTGGCTCGGCTAAACAGGGGCGTGATAGACGCACACAGGCCATCCTCCCGCTCCGAGGCAAAATCTTGAATGTTGAGAGAGCAAGGTTAGACAAAATGCTTGCGTCTCAAGAAATCAAAAATATAGTAATTGCCATGGGAGCCGCTATCGGTGATGCCTTTAACATTGAGAAGCTCCGTTACCACAAAATTGTTATAGCCACTGATGCCGACGTGGACGGTTCTCATATTAGAACTTTGCTCCTAACCCTTTTTTATCGTTACTTCAGAGCCATTATAGATGGTGGATTCATCTATATTGCTCAACCGCCGCTTTATAAAATAAGCAAAGGTAAAGAAGTTCACTATGCGTATAACGACGAAGATAAGGTTAGTATAATGGGCAAAGACGCTGATGCGATTGAGATTCACGTAGAAGATGATACTCAAGAAAGTGAAACTGTTTCAGAATCAGAATCCAAACCTAATACCAAGAACCTAGCCCCTAACACCTCTAAATTTAGAGTTCAGCGTTACAAAGGTTTGGGTGAGATGAATCCAAGCGAGTTGTGGGAGACCACCATGGACCCAGAGAGGCGCATTCTTAAGCAAGTTACAGCGGAAGATGCTGTGGGTGCCGACAAGACATTTGAAATTCTAATGGGCGACGAAGTGGAACCCCGCAGACTTTTCATTCAAGCCAACGCCAAATACGCCCAAATTGATGTTTAGTACCGCTCGAAGTTAGCACAGAAAACCCTCACAATATCCGCAGGCTGGCGGATTTGCTTTCTCGCGCCAGTCGCACTGCGAAAGGGTTTTTCTGCGCCAACTTCTCGCCATGTTATACGCTATTTTCCTTGTTGAGTTTGGTGAGGAGATCGGTAATCAACATACATTCACCTTTTGTCCTTCCGTCGTCGCGGGATTCTAGGGTAACAGTACCTTCTTTCATCTCCTTTTCGCCAATCACCACAAGATAAGGAATTTTTTCAACCTTCGCGTCTCGGATTTTTTTACCGAGCGATTCGGCCCGCATGTCTATCTCGGCCCGAATATTATTCGCCAATAGCTTTTCATGCACTTCCTTAGCGTACTTGTGTTGAGTGTCGGTAATGGGCAGAACCTTGACCTGCACAGGCGATAGCCAGAATGGGAAGTTCCCTGCCGTGTGCTCAATAAGAATTGAGAGAAATCGCTCTATGGAACCCATAATTGCGGCATGTATCATCACAATGCGTTCCTTTTCACCCTTCTCATTTGTGCAAGTTAGATCAAATCGCTCCGGCATGTTGAAGTCGAATTGGATCGTGGCAATTTGATGCTCTCGACCAATGGCGTCCTTGCCCATGAAATCCAGCTTTGGTCCGTAGAAGGCGGCTTCACCGACTCCATCAAAAGTGACCATCTTGCGCTCTTTAGCTATCTCGCGCAGTAAGTTCTGGGCACTTTCCCATTGCTCAGGTTTACCCAAGTATTTTTCAGGTTGTTCTGGATCGCGCATAGAGAGTCTAACCCTCATCTCAAAACCAAAAGGGTTGTAAAAGTTTTCTACAATATCCCAAACCTTTAGGAATTCCTGCTTGGCCTGACTCATGCGGGCAAAGATGTGCGCGTCGTCTTGGGTAATGGCTCGCACGCGCGAGAGGCCTGCCAGCTCACCCGATTGCTCGTCGCGATAAACCATGGTTGTGTTTGTGTAGCGCTGGGGTAGCTCGCGGTAGCTCATTTGCTTTCTGTTGTAGATTTGAGCGTGGTGAGGGCAGTTCATCGGCTTCATGACAAACTCGTGACCTTCTCTGGTTTTGATTCGGAAGAGTTCATCTCCAAATTTGTCCCAGTGGCCACTGGCAACATATAGATCCTTCTTCGTGATGTGTGGTATCTCTACCTGATCATAGCCACGTTCCTTACGTAACTTCCAAACTCGCGCATCAAGCAAATTGCGAACCAAAGTCCCGCGCGGTGTCCAAAGAGGTAAGCCCCCACCAACAAGTTCAGAAAAGACAAAGAGATCTAGCTGTGCACCAAGGATCTTGTGGTCGCGTTTTTTGGCTTCCTCTAGCATCTTCAGGTGAGCGTCAAGTTCGGGGCGTGTGGCGAAGGCGAGGCCGTATATACGAGTAAGCATTTTATTTTTTTCGTCTCCGCGCCAATATGCTCCAGCAATATGAGTGAGACGAAAAGCGTCTGGATCGATGTCTTTGCTGGGATTCTCTACATGGCCTCCCTTGCACAAGTCTAAAAAGACCATCTCGTTTTTGCTGTTAAGAGAGTTGTGCAGGGTTAGACCCTTGCCTTCCTTGGCAAAGTCGTTTGCAAGCTCTCGCTTGTACTTGTTGTGCGGGAAGAGTTTGATGACTTCGTCCACCTTCACTTCACGTTTCTCAAAGCCAACCCATTCACTTATTTTTTCTCGCATTCTACTTTCTATGCGCGCGAGGTCTTTATCAGAAAGATTCCCAACCATTTCAAAGTCTTGATAGAAGCCGTTATCTATGGCTGGGCCAATGGAGTTCTCGCTCCCGGGGAAAAGTTCAAGAACCGAAGCGGCCAAGAGATGTGCCAGAGTGTGGCGGATTTGCAGTAGTTCCTCGGGACTTTTCTGTTTATTTTGTTTAGGTTTCTCACCTCTCACCCTTCTAAAAATCTTGATTGGATTTGGTATTTTCATAATGATTTATTACTTGATAATACTAACATTTCGCCAATTAAAAATCCCGCCTTATTGTTTGGGGCGGGTCTGTCTCTCTTTCCTCTAACTGTCTGATTAGCAACGACAAATCGCCCCGGTTTGGGGTGTGGTGGTCGCAGTCGCGTAAGAAGTCTGTCTTGTCACCCAGCTACTTTACACCATGGCTAAATTGATGGCAAGCTATTCACGTGTTTTCGAGGTTGCAAGGTTGTGGGGCCTAGTTTACAATTCTATGTGTATGAAAAAAATACCTAAAAATAAGAAGGTAACAATAGATATTCTGGTGCAAATGATCCAGACTCAATTTGCATCTATTGACACACGAGACCGACTTTTTGCCGATCAACAAAGGCTTATGCAAGGTGACATTACTGATATCAAAACATCCTTGAAAGAAAGAACTCACGCTGAAGCCAATCAAGATCTAGAAATCATGAGTCTCGATCTTCGTGTCAAAACTCTAGAGCGCAAAGCCGGCATCTCTCGCTAAAATTGCAAAGGGGATGGGTACTCGCGATTTCATTCGCTTTCCCCACCCCCACATCTTGTCTCGGCCTAGATCTTCACCTCAATGTCTTCGGCGCTTAGGCCGGAGCGCTTGTAACATCCGATGTCAATCGGTGCATTGCCACTTTGGATTGCTCGCAACGCATGGGCCTTGCTAGTGAGAGAGCATGCGGCCATGATCGCCCTGCCGGGGTCAGACTTGTACCGGCAGGCCCAAATCTCCAGAAAATCCTGGTTCTCGATCTGGCCGAAGGCCGGAATCCAGAATGGTTTGGCATAAACATCACACACAACCTCCTTGAGGTATGCCTGGTCTTTGACGTTACGAAGGGCCTGGTCGCGTACTTGTTCGGTAAGGCTTGCGTCCTCGAATATCTCCTTCGGCGGCCTCAGTGCAGGAAATTGCATAGTTCCCGCTATAATTCCCGCTAGGACATCAAGGTAAAGGTTGGTTCCGTCGCTCCCCCAGTTTCCCGAGCTGAGCCGATCCTCTGCGATTCGCCACTCTAGGCCCAATTCATCACATCGCTCCCTCAGGCCTTTGAAGAGTCGTCGCACCTGGTCCAGTCTCCCGTCCATCGTTTCCATGTTGCCTCCTAGGGCTCCTAATTTTCGGCAGATTGTCTGTCGAATTGTAGTTTGCCCATCCATTTTCAAGCCTACAACTTCTTAGCTTTTTCCACAACTATGGAGGGGGAGCCGTTACGATGTGAGACGAAGCCACGGATGGCCACGCATTCGTTGGCGACGAGTATGTCCTTAAATTCGGCGTAAGTGTCAGTGAAGGCTACGAGTTCTATTGAGCCAGTGAAGTCTTCCAGACGAGCAAACATCATTTTGTTGCCATCTTTTTTCGTTAGGATAACTTTTACATTATCCAACAAGCCTGCCACGAGGACCGGAGTACCACCTTCCATTTTTACTATCTTGTCTATTGTCTGGTCGTGTTTGTCAAACTTCGCCTTATGAGTCTCAAGCGGGTGGCCGGAAATATAAAGACCAAGCAACTCTTTTTCCCACCGTAACCGGTCTCCTAGTGTTGCGGGTGGTGCAGATTTCATATTGAATTTTGGCGCAACGGCTTCGCCGGACCCAAAAAGACTTGCCTGGTTGCTTTCGGTTGGAGTAAGGGCGCGATTAAAGGCAAGGGCCTCCTCAATGTTTGCCAACATCTGACCGCGTTCCCCAAGCGAGTCAAACGCCCCGGCCATAATTAATGACTCCAGAGATTTTTTGTTTAGGTTTTTGTGTTGTATGCGCGCAAGAAAGTCTGAATAATTCTTGTATATCCCGTTCGCCTTACGCTCTTTAATAATAGCCCTGCCGATTTCTTCGCCAAAGTTTTTGATACTTCGCGAGCCGAATCGGATTTTGCTAGTTCCCTTAACCACCGTAAAATCAGAATAACTTTCGTTGATATCGGGAGGTAGTATCTCAAATGCCATGCGTTTACACTCTTCAATAATCTTTGCCACTTCTTCAACATCTCCTGACTCTGCCGTAAGCACCGCCGTCATGTATTCTGCGGGGAAGTTTGCTTTCATATAAGCCGTTTGGTAGGCCACTCGGCCATAACTTGCGGCGTGGGCTTTGTTGAAACCGTAAGCGGCGAATGGCTCTATAAGGTGCCAGAGTTCTTCTGTTTTTTTACTCGTCATCCCATGCTCTACAAGCCCTTCTAGTAGCTTTTCTTTTTGGGCGACCATTTCGGCCGGAATCTTTTTTCCCATGGCCTTGCGCAGTTTGTCTGCTTCTAACCACGAGTACCCCGCAAGTTTAATGGCAATCAAGAGTACGTCATCTTGATAGGTGATGACTCCGTAGGATTGGTCCAAAATATCCTTCATGCGCGGGTCAAGAAAACTGACCAATTTTGAGTCATGTTTCCGTCTAATGTACTCCGGTATCATTTCCAGTGGTCCCGGGCGGTAAAGGGCCACCATGGCATTTATGTCGTGGATAGATGTGGGTCGGAGGTCCTTTAAAAATCGGGTCATCCCGGAGCCATTGAGTTGGAAGAGGCCCATGGTTTCACCCCGAGCCAACATCTTGAATGTCTTACCATCATCCATGGGTATTTTCTCAATGTCAATCTTTATCCTCTGGATTTTTTCTACGCGCTCCACTGCATCTGCCAGTATTGCCAGGTTACGGATACCAAGAAAATCAAACTTCAAAAGACCGGCATCGTCCATGGTGTACATATCGTATTGGGTAATGACCTTGCCGCCACGCGGGTCGAGTTGCAGGGGCGTATAATCTGTAAGTGGAGTTGGCGCGATGACTACGCCAGCGGCATGGACACTGATGTGGCGCACACAACCCTCAAGGCGTTTGCCGACATCTATTATTTCTTTAGTGGCCGGGTCAGTTTCGTACATTTTTCTTAATTCTGGTTCTAGCTCAAAGGCCCTTTTAATAGTCATAGGGAAACCCTGCGAACCCATGGGGATAAGCCGCGAGATTTTATCTCCCAGAGCGTATGGCTGGCCGAGCGCGCGAGCAACATCTCGTACTACGCCCCGAGCAAGCATAGTCCCGAAGGTGCCTATCTGGGCTGTTTTGTCGGCACCATATTTTTGTACGGCGTATTCAATCACTTCATCGCGCCTATTGTCAGCGAAATCCATATCTATATCCGGAGCAGAGGGACGCTCTGGGTTCAAGAAGCGCTCAAATGGCAGTTTATATTCCAAGGGATTTACTTTCGTGATACCAATTAGGTAAGTTATTATAGAACCGGCCACCGAACCTCTAATGTTTGTGTAAATGTTTTTCTCGGTTGCAAAACGCAAGAGGTCTGCCACTACCAGAAAGTATGGTGCGTAACCTTTGTCACGGATAATTTTAAGTTCGTACTCTATTCGATTTTTCACCTCCTGCGTTTCTTCAAGTCCACGCTCCTTAAGTCCTTCTTTGGTTAGCTTCTCAAGTTCCTCGTCTGGGGTTCGGCCATCTGGCACGTTTAAAGTAGGGAAGACCCACCTGCCGAGTGAAAGCTCCAAGTTGCACATATCCGCTATTCTGCTCGTGTTCTCTACGGCCTCCTCCAGCCCAACAAAGTTTTTGTACCCGGTTTCAGTATCAATAAACGAGAAGTCGCCATCGTTCATAGAAAATTTGTTTTGGTCGCCCATTGTGCTGTCCGTGTTGATGGCGAGCATGACTTCGTGGGCTCGCTTATCGTCCGGCGCCAGATAATGTGAATCTTGTGTGGCCACAAGCGGAATGTCAAACTCCCTTCCAAGTTGCACTATCTGATTCCTGGTTTCCATAAACCCGGCAATTCCGGGGTGGTGCATAACTTCAAGAAAATAATTTTCCTTGCCGAAGATGTCCCGATAGAGCCCTATCACTTCTCTCGCCCTCTCAACATTTCCAATTCTTAAGGCCCTAGATAGTTCTGAGCCAAAGCAACCCGACAGACAGATTAGCCCGTCCGAGTGAGCTCGTAAGAGCTCGTGGTCCATGCGGGGTTTGTAGTAATAACCCTCAAGTCCCGATATGCTCACCAACTTGAGAAGGTTGCGGTATCCCGCTTCGTTTTTGGCCAAAAGTGTTAAGTGGTAACGCTTGTCATCAACCCCAGGGTCTTTATCTGTGAGCTTTCGTATCGCAATGTAGGCTTCAACGCCAATAATGGGCTTGATGCCCTCTTTTTGGCAGAGTTTATAAAACTCAATGGCCCCGTACATATTGCCATGGTCGGTAATGGCCAGAGCCGGCATCTCGTATTTCTTAGCCAACTTAACCATCCGTTCCGTCTGGCTCAATCCATCAAGTAGCGAGTAGTGCGTATGTGTATGCAAGTGAACAAAAGGAGGTTTTGACATATGTGCATTATAACAGCTCGCAATAAGTTACAATGGCTAAATGGAATGGGTAATTGGGATAGATGAGGTAGGGCGGGGGCCACTCGCCGGGCCGGTAACTGTTTGTGCCCTCTTTACACCCGTTTCTATGTGTTCACGTCTGGAAGGATTTAATCTTGATTCTAAACGCCTACTACCCACGGTACGTCAAAGAATCTCCAAACATTTGCATTGGATGCGCCGCGAGGGTTTGGTTAACTTCAAAATAACATCCGTAAGTCCATTTATTATTGACAGAAAGGGAATTGTGTACGCAATTAATCTCGCTATCAGAGATTGTCTTAAGGCACTTAGCCACCCGGCAGCTAAGTGTCAGGTTTTACTGGATGGGGGATTGCGTGCTCCTGCTAAATATAAAAATCAAAAAACAATAGTCAGGGGCGATGCCACTGTCCCGATCATCGGCTTGGCTAGCGTACTTGCGAAAGTACATCGCGACCGTTTAATGACCAACTTGAGTGTCCGACACCCAAGTTGGGGGTTTGATAGACACAAAGGTTATGGTACGCGCGCACACTACGCCGCTTTGCGCAAGCACGGTCCATCGCCTATCCACCGCTTGACATATCTGTAGCAAAGTGATATATAATAAATCAGAGAAATTGAACACACTCATCTAACCACGGTCAACCAAATAGGAGGTGGCAAATGTTTTGGCTTGTCGTTTTGGGCATTGGCGGGGCGGCGCTTGCTAACGTCATCACCAGTCACATACTCAAGCGTCCCCGTTTGCGGGCCCTTGGGGCAAACTACACCGGCGACACTGAAGAAGAACCACAGTGTCTTATAGCTTTTGCGCATTGGATCATAGGCATTGGAGGAGTTTTCATTGGTCTTGCGAACACCATTCTTGCTATTGAGAAGAACAAGGAGGTTTGGCCATTTCCGCTCGCGTATCTTGCAGGGATGGCCCTGTACGGACTTGGTTGGGCGCTTTGGTTGGGGGTTCCAGACATCAAGCGAAGCGTCCGGGCCTGGTTTTTAGCGCGTAAGCGTCGTAAGGAGTCTGCGCCGGAACGCATTCTTGCCAATTGCACAAACTTGTTTCAGCAATCAACAATGGCCTTGGCGCAAGAACGGATAGAGGCGGTTAGCATTGGTCGCGATGCCCTCCATGCTCTACGGGAATTGCAGATAGTGATGTCTCGGCTCATCAGTCAGGGCGAGCTTAACCCCAAGATGGTAGCCGAGGAGGTTGACTCGTTGTACTTACCGACTCTTGGGACCACCGCGCGAGAGGGTTTAGCGAAGGTCCGGGGACGTGAAAGGGATGGTGGCGCAGATATAGCGGCCGCCCAAGTTCTATGCGAGGAGCTCGTAGCCTTCTTTGTTGCCTTCCCCCATTCGGCTCGGGTGGGAGACTTGGGCGAACTCCAAACCCAGGTTGACGGCTTCTGGACTCGGCTGGAGCACTTTGGCTTCAGGATTGACCGAGGAGACGACGACTTGAAAGAGATGGATGTGTTTCAGTCACCTGCCCTTCAACCTAATCCACCTCCGCTAGATGCGGATGAGGACATTGCCGCCGGGATGAAATACGACCCGGCGGGCTTGAGGGATAAGAAAGAGGGTGTAAAGACCTGACAGATACGACGTTTTCTTATCATCTGACCAAATGGCGGGCCCACAAAGCCCGCCTTTCTATTACCTCTACTTTTAGATTTTAAATTTTGCATTCTGACTTCTAATCTGCTAATATCCACCTATGTCAGTACGGATGCGACATACAAGCGGTCATACCCGCAATCGCAGGTCCCATCACGCTCTTTCGGGCGGCATTTTGGGCAAATGCGATAACTGCGGAGAGGTTCGCCCAAGGCACAGCGTGTGCCTTACTTGTGGCAAGTATAGGGGCCGAGTTGTGGTGGACGTAGTGGCAAAGAAGGCGAAGAAAGAGTTGAAGAAGAAAGAAGCTACTAAGGCGGCTAAGTAAGTACCCTTAAAAATTTATGGCACAGCGGCATCTGTCACGCAGTATTGCTTTACAGTCGCTCTTTGAGTGGGATTTTAGGGCGCAAATAAATGGAGGCGCCGAGAATGAGTTTTTTGATATCCTCAAACGTAATATAAGCGAATTTGCGCCGGAAACTGTGGAAAGGAATTTCATAACCACCCTCGCCACTGGCGTTTTAGAAAAACGAGATGCCCTCGATGCGGTAATTGCCAAGGCGGCCAGAGACTGGCCTCTTGAGCAAACGCCCCTAGTGGACAGAAATGTTTTGCGCATTGGTCTCTATGAACTCCTTTTTGCAAAGAAGGACGAGGTGCCAGAGCGTGTGGCCATCAATGAAGCCATTGAGTTGGGCAAATCATTCGGAGGGGAGCGTTCGGGTAAGTTTGTTAACGGAGTGCTCGGCACTATTTACAAGGAAATGGGAGAGCCAGGCAAGGATGACGAACCCAAAAAAAAGCGCAAGTTCAAGCGCAAGGAGGACCTAAACAAAGAGGAAAAGGAGCAGTTGCCACTCAAACGTCTTGTGGGAGCTGTTGTGTATCATGTGGACGGAAAGGGCAATACTCAACTTGCCTTTGTGCACGATGTCTTTGGCTACTGGACACTCTCCAAGGGTGGTGTTGAGGAAGGTGAAGACGAAAGGACAAGTGTGATTAGAGAAATAAAAGAAGAAATGAACTTACAAATTATCCCAGAGGCGCAGGTTGGAGTTAACGAGTACATTGCCACAGACCCGGAAATCGGCAATATGCGCAAAAGGGTAACCTACTTTTTGGCCATGGCTGGCAGTCCAAGAGATATCAAGTTACCCAAAGTTAGTGGCGGTTTAGATGATGTTAAATGGTTTAATTTATCAGAGATTAGCGACATAAAGGTCTATCCAGATGTTAGGCCTATTATTGACAAAGGTGTTCAGTTGTTAAAACAAAAACAGGATGCTAAGGGAAATAGTTGATAAGCTAGATTCATTTGAGAAAAAAATCAAACATACTTTTGGAAACAAAAGTTTGCTGGTCCAGGCCTTTACACATCGTTCATATTTGAATGAGCATAAAGAATTTCTACTTGAGCATAATGAGAGGCTTGAGTTCCTTGGTGATGCTGTCCTTGAGCTTGTGGTCACAGAGTATTTGTATGTCATATACGAGAAGAAGACCGAAGGCGAGCTAACTTCCATCAGGGCAGCTTTGGTGAATACAACAAGCCTTTCTAAGTCTGCCAGTGAAATTGGCCTAGACTCCTACTTACTACTTTCAAGGGGAGAGGCTAAAGATAAAGGCAGAGCCCGTGGGGTTATTTGGGCCAACGCCTTTGAAGCGCTTGTGGGAGCTCTCTATCTGGATGGTGGTTACAAAGTAGCAAAAAAATTTCTTGACAGTCATTTGCTCAATAAAACAGAAACAATTGTCGCCGGGAGCCTCTGGCAGGACCCCAAAAGCGTATTGCAAGAGAAATCTCAAGAAATTGAAGGTGTTACTCCAATGTATAAAACAATCAAAGAAGTTGGTCCTGACCATGCCAAGACTTTTACTGTTGGGGTATATTTTGCCGGTAAATTAGCGGGCCGTGGCACCGGTGCTTCCAAACAAGAGGCCGAAACAGCCGCCGCCCGTGCCGCCCTTACTGCCCGCAAGTGGAATTGACATGCGATTGAAAAGTTTGGAGATTACGGGGTTTAAGAGTTTTGCCAAGAAGACAACCCTTGTTTTTGACGCTCCCATTACCTCTATTGTGGGGCCAAACGGTTCGGGTAAGTCCAATGTTGCAGAGTCCATACGCTGGACTTTGGGTGAACAGTCAATGAAAAGCTTGCGCGGTAAGCGTGGCGACGACTTAATTTTCAACGGAGCGTCAAGTTCGGGGCGTCAAAACAGAGCTTCTGTCTCGCTCGCCTTTGACAACACAGACAACTCACTGAAGGTTCCCGGCGACGAGCTTGGCGTAAAAAAATGGGAGGAGGTTGTAATAACCAGAGAAGTTTTCCGCGATGGAGTAAATAACTACTTGATTAACGGGAGCATAGTGCGTTTGCGCGATGTGCTGGAATTGCTCTCGACAGTTTCGCTAGGTCCCAGTGGCCACCACATAATAAGCCAAGGTGAGGCAGACAGAATTTTAAATTCAAATCTTCGCGAAAGGAGGGAGATACTTGAAGATGCCCTCGGCCTTAAAATTTACCAGTTCAAAATTAGTGAAAGCGAGAAGCGCTTGGAGAAAACCGAAGGGAACATTAAGCAGGTTGAATCCCTGCGTCGAGAGATTGCCCCGCATCTTAAGTTCTTAAAGAAACAGGTTGAGGAGGCCGAAAAATTAAATACCATACGTTTAGAATTAGAGAAAATCGCAAAAGAGTACTTTGTGAGCGAGGAGGCGCACTTAGTCGGCATTAAGATTGCTGTTGCGGACGAGATTAAGGTTTTTAACCACGAGCTTGTCAAACTTGCGAAAGAGATAAAGGAGGCTGAAGTTAACGTGCACAAAGCCGACAAGGGACATGCTGATAACAGTGCAAAACATGACTTAGAGACTAAGCTTGTAGGCCTGCGCAAAGAGAAAGACGAGATTATGCGGGCCGTGGGTAAGCTCGAGGGTAAGCTAGAAGCGGTTAAAATTGAAGAGTTTATAGTGCGCGACAAAACCACAGGTCAAGACAAATGTCGTTATTGTGGACAGGATATTTCGCGAGAAGATAGCTTTGAGACAAACGAGGCTAACCTTGAGCACTTGCGGACCGAGAAACGAGGTTTGGAGACTAAGTGTCAGGCTTTTGGTCAAGATGAGCGTGTAATACTTGTTGGATTAGAGAATTTACACAAGGCTGAATTGAGTATGTCCGAGGACGCCCGTGCTACCGAACGCGTGTTATATGACCTGCGCTCCAGACGGGCAAGTCTAGAGGGGCATTTGGCTGGAGCAAGCGCGAGGGAATCAGCGGCGCGTATTGAGTACGAGACTCTTGCTCGGGAGTCTTACGAGGTCTCGACGCTTGTGGGTACAAATGTTATGTCTGGTGGCAATATGGAGGTGGATAGGTCCGGGCAAGCTGAACGGCGCAAGAAACTTGAGCGCCTTAAGATTAAACTTGAGGATGCCGGCGGGGTAGGGATAGAAGTGATAAAAGAGTATGAGGGTACAAGTAAGCGCGATGAGTATTTGGCGCGAGAGCTTGCTGACTTGGAGGCAAGCAAGAAGTCTTTACGCGAACTCCTCAAGAGTTTGAGTGAGACGCTGGAGACCAAGTTTAAAAGTGGTTTGGTGCAAGTCAACAAAGAGTTTGAACAATTTTTTACTATACTTTTTGGTGGTGGTAATGCCTCTTTGCGCACAGTTAGACTTAAGCAACCCAGAACTGTTGTAATGGGAGACGAAGTAGTGGAGATGCTCCCAGAGGAAGGCGAGGATGGGGAGGAAGAATTCGGCATAGACATTAATGTCTCTCTACCCCGCAAAAAGATTAAAGGCCTAGAGATGCTCTCTGGTGGCGAGAGGGCTCTCACATCTATCGCGCTTTTGTTTGCCATGTCGCAGGTCAACCCACCCCCCTTCCTTGTGCTGGATGAGACGGATGCCTCCCTTGATGAGGCAAACGCTCGCAAGTATGGCCAAATGCTCAAAACTTTATCTGCCAAGTCCCAGCTTATTGTGGTTACCCACAACCGCGAGACCATGTCGCACGCGGATATTCTCTATGGAGTAACCATGGGTTCTGACGGGATCTCCAAACTCCTTTCCATCCGCTTTGACGACGCCACAGCTTATGCGAAATAGTAGCTCGCTCCGACAAACAAAACCCTGGCGATAAATTGTTGACACAATTTTCTCTCTCGTGCCAGTTGCACCCAACAACTAATACCTAAACTGTGAGTTCCCAAGTTATCTGATGTCTAGGAATATCTACTTCGGCAAGCTTAACTTTGATGTTGTCGCCCAAACGGAATACCTTTTTTGTTTTGGTGCCAATGAGAGCGAACTTCTTCTCGTTAAATTCATAATAGTCATCGCCTAGGCTACCGATGCGCACCAAGCCTTCACATCTTGTAGCTTTGTCGGCCACAAAGAGGCCCCACTCGGTTACGCCGACTATTGTGCCGTCAAAGACTTCGCCACGGCCAAGACGAGTTTGCATATATTCAGCCTGTTTAAACTTAATTGATTCACGCTCGGCGTTCTCGCTTTCTTTCTCCTTCTCGCTTGAGTAGCTGGCCATGTGTTCATAATCAGCGACTTCGCTAGGTGATACTGTCTTGCCACCTAAGTGTTTAGTCAACATCCTGTGAACTACGGTGTCGGGGTAACGCCGAATAGGGGAGGTAAAATGTGTGTAGTGCTCAAAGCCCAAACCAAAATGGCCTATGTTACGAATAGAGTAGATAGCCTTTGCCATAGAGCGCAGTACTGCTGTTTGCACAAGCTCCTCAATGTCGGCACCCTTAACTTGTTCAAACAGGTCGTTGATTTCCTTGTGACCAAACTTCTTCCAATTACCCTCAATTTTATAACCCAGCGATTGGAGAAATAATTTAAGGTTCTCAACCCGTTCTTTGTTCGGTGTGTCGTGAATACGATACAAGGTTCCGGTTTGCCGACCCCCGCTTATCTTGTGGAAGTATTGGGCTACGTGCCGATTGGCCAAGAGCATAAACTCTTCAATAAGTTTGTGTGTGGCTAGATGTTCCTTGACGTAAATTCTCATTGGTTTTTTGTTTGCGTCCATTTCTATTTTGATTTCATCCTTATCAAAAATTATAGAGCCCCTCTTGATGCGTTCTTTGTGCAACTTGAAGGCTATTTCCCATAATGTTTTTAGCTCAGCCACATGGGGGCCGTTGCCGCTATCAAGCACTCCCTGGGCGGTCTCGTATGTAAAACGCTTTACAGAATGTATGATGGTTCGGCCGAACCACTCTTTGTGCACCTTGCCCTGCATGTCTATCTCAAAAATAGCAGAGTAAGTAAGTCTGTCTTGATTTGGCATGAGCGAGCAAATGTCGCCCGATAGTACTTCCGGTAACATCGGGATAGTGCGGTCAACCAAGTATGTAGAATTGGCTCGCTTGGCCGCTTCGGTGTCTAGGGCAGTGCCGGGTTTGACAAAAAATGATACATCTGCGATATGTACGCCCACTTCACATCTGCCACCACCAAGTGACTTGAGTGAGAGAGCATCATCAAAGTCTTTGGCATCAACAGGGTCAATAGTAAATGTTGAAGCGCTGCGCATATCGCGTCGCTTAGGCACTTCACTCTGCATTATTTCGTGGATACCCATTTTTATCTTTTGGGCTTCTCGCTCCACTTCAATTGGAAAATTGTGAACTATTCCGGCTTCGGATAGGATAGAACTGATCTCTGTTTCGTGTTCGCCGGGCTTGCCTAGTATTTCAAGCACTTGGCCCTCTGGGTACTCGCCCTTCCACCCAAGCATTTCTACCACGGCCTTCTCGCCTTCGTTCGCATCTCGTTTGGCATGGTGGGGGAGATAGATGTTCACATACATGCGCCGGTCATCCGGGACAAGAAAATCACCTTGCACCATTCCCACAAAACGCGTCTTGGCTCGCGCCAAAACAGCGATAACTTCGCCTCTGCCCGCATACCTAATCCGAACTCTAACCCTGTCTCCGTTTAGTGCCTTGCCAAGATTACTGGGCTCAATGGTGATTTCCTCAAGTGTCTTGTCAGCGAGCACCATTCCACCCCGTCGTCCGAGAGTCTTTAATACTCCTTCAATTTCTTGCTTGAAATGTTTCTTACCATAGTTCCTGTTTAGTTCACGGTATTTGAAAGGTTTGTTGTATTTTAATTTGGCCCTGTGTCCATGATTTTTAGACTTCCCCCCAAATTCTCGTTTCCCTAACGGTTTGTTACTTTTCCGATTTTGCATATGGCCAAGTATAGCACATTGCAATTTCACCCCTCCACTAACTCCCTCATGGAATTTTATGGTTTCCTCAATGTCTAATTAAAATGCTATCGCTAGCAAATTAGACATTAGTCTAAGCCAAATTCTCTGCGGAGCCATAAATCATTTTCTAAGATATCCACTTCAAGATATAATACTTCCCTGTTTAAACTGAATTTACGCTTTATGAGAGTGATTACATCGGCACATGGATAGGGGAATGCCCACACGCTTTTCTGGACGGCAATAAACCCCAAGCCAGCCAGTATCACCCGGAGTTCCTCTCTCGCTGGTTTTAACCGTTCGGGAATATCTGACATCACCAATCGCCACTTGCCATCCCATTGCCATGGTTTCCTGATCTTAACCTCCTGCAGTTCGTAGGAGGTTGCCAAGGTCTCACCATTTTCGGTTAATTCGTACCCTTCCCTACCCTTGTTGATTGACTTTTTAATCAAACCCTTTGCCAATAAATCAGTCAGCACTTTCCTCATGTACCATTTATTCTGGCGCGACTTTTGACCCCCCAAAATTTGTAATGCGTTCGGGGCGGCGATAGCCATTGCCAGAAAACCAACTGCCCCAACTGCAACGAGGGTAGTTCTTGCCACTTGCCCGATGCGTTGGTTACGTTTAAACCCGCGAACCTCTCTTAAACTAAGCCTTTTTCCCATTCCCATATATTAAACTTATTCATATCCAAAGTCTAATTAACCAGCTATCGCAAATAGATTAGACGATTACATAAGTTCAGAAATAGTGTATAAGTTTAGAAATATTTGACATAAAATTATTTGAGTATAAGATTGAAGTCGGATATTCCTAACAATCGCTCGGGTCGCACCCTCCCCGCCATTGGCGAGACTAAACCGCGCAAAATCTCAATAAGGAGATAACGTGGCTGGACGACGCGAGCACCTGACGCCCTCGGTTAATTCCGGGGTCAATTCTATCGCTTGCGAGGCGATGGAAACGGAGGTTTCGGTGGAAAATGACAAGGGACTCAAAAAGTACCGGCGGATCAGCAACGTGGATTTGCTTTTTGTTCCCGCCGTTTGGCTGTTCGTGACGCTTTTGTTTGGTTTCGGGACGGACTTTAGGCCGCTTGAGATGGCCAAAGAATTGGCTGACTGGGGTTGGTTGGCAAACTTGTTGTCGAAGTCTGTAATCGTGCCCACTCTGCAAGTTGTCGCTTGGGTTTGGTTTGTCCTCGTGCCTGTCATGGCCGGCGCCGTTTATGCAAGGAGGAATGTCATCGGCTACTACTTTGACTGGTGGAGACCGACCGCTCACGTTATTGATTGGTGCGTTCAACCAGGCGATGTTCCGTGGACGGCCAGGCTTGCTTACAGCTGGCCAGTAGTGAGGCTTCACACAGGTTGGATCGGTCAAAGTCGGGTTCTTACAGAAGATATGGGGGTCAAGATCAAGGCGCGTGATGTTGATAGCGTCTGGGCCAAACTCCCAGATGGCTGTGAGCTGATTCTCCCACCAGCCGATCTGATTATCCTCCTGCATGTTATGAAGGCCGAGGGTGTTAGGACTTTTGCCGAAGTTGTGGCGTTTGCATCTCTACATCAGAATCTTGAGGCGGAGAAGAAACGCCTTGAAGAGGCTTTGACCCATACACAACCCTTCTTTACACTTGCCCTTTCTGGGCTTGTTGCTAGCCGGAAGTTGGCAGATAAGATCCCGAACAAGCGACGTGGGCCACAGGTGACCGGGGTACACAAATATCTCACCGAGCTCTTGCAAAGAATGTGGCGTCAGTCGACGCGTGATGCCCCCAACTCGCCCGTAGAGGAGTCGCTCGGAACGATGCTCACTGAGGCAGGTCTGCTTCCGAGCGAACCAGGTTGGCGTGAGCTCACTAAGGAGATAGTTAAAGCAGATATCGATAAGAAGGCCACAGTCTCGGGTTAGACCCCTGAGGTCTAACCTAACGGGTGGTGAGTCGAGAGGTTCCCACTCCCGCCCGCCTGAACAGTCGTTCGGGCGGGCGTTTACAATTTAAACATGATTTGTTACAGAGAAGAAATCTCCCCCTCGCTGTAATGAATCGCTTTTACGGTTATCGAACCTTGTTGAAGTCTAAACTATCTTTTTACACTTGTCTTAGTCAAATAGATACTATTTTTTTCTTCTAAGGAAAGCTGGCATAGCCCAACTATCATCGTCCTCCTCTAAACCGTCTTTTTTAACTTGATTTCTCTGCATTAAGACCCCAAGGTCATTTGCCGGAGTTTGGTTTTGGTTAAAGGTTGGTGTTGTCTGGGCTTCCGGTTTGATTTCCTGGGCGAAAAGGCCCTTTTTCTTTGGTGGCGCTTGAGTACCACCAAAACCGGAGGCTATCACAGTTATCTTAATCTGGCCCTTTTTCAAGCGGTCATCATGTATGGCTCCAAATATAACCTTAGCTTCAGGGTCTATGGATTCCGTGATTACTTGGGCCGCCTCCTGAATTTCCATCATTGACATATCATCACCGCCAGATATTGCAAACAACACGCCTCGCGCCCCCTCTATTGATACATCAAGGAGAGGGGAGTTGATGGCTGCCTTGGCCGCTTCCGTAGCCCTATTTTCGCCCGAAGCCAAGCCAATACCCATAAGCGCAGAACCAGCATCCTCAAGAATTGCTCGAATATCGGCAAAATCAACATTAATGATACCGGGAGTTGTAATGAGTTCCGAAATCCCCTCTACGGCCTGAAGTAGTATCTCGTCGCACATGGCAAATGCCTGCGAGACACTTGTATTCTTGCCAATGATTTGCAATAAGCGGTCATTTGGTATGGCAATAAGAGCGTCCACTTCTTTAGAGAGTTCCTCAATGCCTTGTTCAGCCATACGCGACCGCTGTACTCCTTCAAAAACAAACGGTTTAGTAACTACGCCTATAGTCAATATACCTTGGTCACGAGCGGAACGTGCCACTACGGGGGAAGCCCCTGTGCCGGTGCCACCGCCCATACCGCAGGCAATGAAAACCATGTCAGCTCCCCTGATTACCCCCTGCACATCTTCTAAGGTTTCTTCCGCAGCTTTGCGTCCCAACTCTGGGTTCATGCCAGTGCCCAATCCTCGGGTCAAGTTCTTGCCGATGTGTATTTTTTTGGGAGCCATTGAGTGATGCAAATCCTGGGCATCTGTGTTGATGGCGATAAACTCTACGCCTTTAACTTTTGACCTAACCATGTGATTAACGGCATTGGTTCCCGAACCACCCACGCCAATTACCTTTATTCTAGCGAAAGCTTCAATTTCTGGGCTAACTTTAACCATTGAGCTATAATAGCAGATTAAGGTAGAAACTGTCTAATAAATGAAACCAAGCCCTTTTTAGTTCCTTTTACAACTCGTAGCCCAAGTGATTCCTCTGGTTCCCCCAATGACAGCCCGAGCATAGCCAAACCAATTACAGAAGCCCACTCTGGACCTCTAGCCTTCTCGACTCTCTCTTTCCCACGCAGACCGTCAAGACCTTTTATTTCAGCATTTTGCGTTTTAGCTTCTGTAAATAAACCTCGACCTATTTTAGCCGGTAACCCCAATTGCTTTCTTGCCAGTTCTTCAATACCTCTAGTCCCTGCCCCTCCGCCAGTAAAGATTATTCCAGCCGGCAAAAGACCACTTCGTCCAATCTTTTTTAAGTGTGTATCCAAAAGTTCAAACACGTCAGAAAGTCTTGCTTCAATAATCTCTTGTATGCGCCTAGCTACACGTTTATCTTCAGAGCCGAAGAGTTTGAGTTTTTCAGCCTCATCAAGCGATATTCGTAGACCAAGGGCAATGTCATGAGTTATATGGGCGGAACCCATAGGAAAGACTCTTAGTGAAGTTGGCAGGCCATCTTCGTGTGTCAATAAAGAAACAGTTTCTGCGCCAATGTTAACAAGCGCGCAACCTGCGTTTCTACTTGTTGCGGAAAGGGTGGCAACGCTTTCCGCAACTGGTCCTGCGTACACATTTTCCACTTCAACCCCGGTGTTCTCAACAGAGTTTACTAAATTATCCAAATGGGGCGCTAAAACAGTTAAAAATATCGTTTTCAATTCTAATTTGTTGCCAACATATCCATGCGGTTTTCCCACAATTTTTCTTCCGTCTATTCTGAACTCGGACATTACGGTATGTAGCAACTTCAAATTTGCTTTCTCTTTCTGTCTAGTCTCGCTTTCTTCAAGCGCTCTAGCAATGTCAAATTCGCTTGCGGTGGCGTCCGCTCTAGAAATGGCCACAGTGGACGTGTCGGTTACTGTGCCAAGACCAGTGCCACTGACAGAAAGATACGCCCTACGGATCCTTTCTCCTGCCACTCTCTCTGCTTCGTGTAAAACTTCAAGTAGAGATTCTGAAACCGCCTCTGTATTCACAATATTGCCATTCTTTAAGCCATCACTCTCTCTCTTTACTAGGGCCCTAACAACAATACCGCTATTATCGTTAACGTTTTCGCATATAGCTACCTTTATGTAGGCACTTCCTATATCAATCCCCGTGATTCTTTGTGACATTAACATTATTGTAGCATCAATTAGCCATTGTTCCTTGTGGACAGTTGTCAAACATAGAATATCTCTGACCCCCGACGGCGATACCCCCCTTAATTCTTAGTTAATTTTAGTTTGCGCAGGAATTTAGATTCCACAGATTCCATTTTTGGTCCATGACCAAAGTCTTTTAAATGGACACAGGCGTGGAGGAAGAGGTAATTGAGATTGTAGTCGCCCTTGCGCGATGGGTTTAGGAAGATTTCACCTTCTGATTTAGAGAGGGGGTAGGCAAGGACGTTGTGCTTAACTAAACTATCACCACAAATAACCAAAGATAGCTCAAAGTTTCCACCAAGGACAGTTTTTGCTATTTTCTTAAACAAAGAAGCCTCACGTTTCGTGAGGCCCCACTCAGTCTTGTTTGTTATTTCCATCACTTTTGGCCCCTATTCCTAGTACTCAACAACCACTGACTCATCGTCGGCGTCCGCGCACTGGCAGGGGCTTGCCCAACTTTATAAGTAAGTCAATTTCCCTCTTTCTATCTAAACGCCCTAAGGCAGAACGCCTCTTTGAAAGCAGAGATGTGTTTCTCTTGTGGTAGCGCTTTCCTCTGGCCATTTTTAACATACCAGAACTTATCACTTTCTTTGAGAATTGTCGCAATAGAGCTGTCTGATTATGGCCTTTGTCGTTATCTACTTTTATTACAGTTTTACGCATTTGTTTGCAAGGCACATCCTACACCAGAATCATTTCTTTGCAAGTTCCTTTAGGTAATGGGCAAGTCCACTAAGTGGAACAGATTTCTGCGACCTTACATTCATGTCACGCACTAGCACCGTTTTGTCTAGCACCTCTTTCTGCCCAAGAATTATTGTAAATGGAATCTGAAGTTTTTCGGCAACCGCAAGTTGGCTGGCTAGACTATCTTTACTTATAGAATGAGCCACGGGTATTTTTGCTTCTCGCAGACTCTCTATAACAGCCAGGCTTTTAAGTTTAGCCTCCGAGCCGAGCTGGATAAAAAACACTTTGGGTTTCTTGACAACGCGTGGCGTGATTTTACTTTTATCGGCTAGCTCTATGATTCTGTCGGTGCCTAAACCCACTCCGACTGCAGGGATATTCTTATTTGCGCCCAAAATTTTGCCGAGATAATCGTAACGTCCGCCTCCTCCAAGAGATAGGCCGGTTTGGGTTACCAGCGCATCGCTTCCGCCACTGTCATCTGCCAGCTTCGGAGCAATTTCAAAAGCCGTCCTTGTGTAATAATCAAGGCCTCGGACAAGGGTGTGGTCAATGGAATACTCAATATTCAAGTCCTCCAGATATTCAAGAGTTTCCCTTAGATGCTCTCTACATGGCTCACATAGAAACGATATAGAATTTGGCGCACCAGTTTTGATTTCATTACAGGCAAGCTCTTTACAATCAAGCATGCGCAAGGGATTTATTTTGAATCTTTGCATACAGTCCGCGCAGACTTTACCCAAATGTTTTCTGTAATAATTTGTAAGTTCTTTACGGTAGTTTGGGCGACAATCCTTATCTCCAATGGAATTTATTTTCAGGGCAAGTTCCTTAATCCCAGATTCGCTTATGATATCCAAGGACATCTTAATAATAGTTGCGTCATTTATGCTTTTCTCGGAGCCTATTATCTCAAAATTAAACGTGCGGTATTCTCTGTATCGCCCCTTTTGGGGTTTATCATGGCGATACAAAGTCCCCGCCGAGTAAAGCATTACTGGTTGTGGTAGGGACTGCATGCCATGTTCTATGTATGCTCGCATTATTCCCGCCGTATATTCTGGTCGGAGCACCAACCTATCCCCACTTTTTGTTTTGAGGTTGTAAAGTTCTTTGCTCACAACATCAGTGCCCTCACCCAGGCCACGAACAAAAACGTTCTCCTGTTCTAATATGGGCGTTTCTATCGGTGTAAAGCCGTAGTAGATGGCTATTTCAGAAGCCCTTTCAGCAAATCCTTGGAAAGCATAGTACTCTTCACCCAAGAGGTCGCGCATACCTTTGGGCGATTGATACGGGCCTTCTAAATTCTTTCTCACTGTTTTTTTCTCTGTCTCCCTTCTTGCCTTTTTTGTTCTCATTTTGTTTGCTCTTGACTAGACGTTTTTTCCTTACCGGGAAATAATTCACTGTTTTTTATGGGTAGTAGTCTAACGAATGGTCTGCCTATTATATTCTTCCTCGGGACCGGGCCCCAAATTCTTGAATCTGAGCTAGCTTCGCTATTATCCCCAAGCACAAAATACTGGTCATTTAACAATTTTGTTTGGTTGACCATATCCCCGGGTGTTCCTTCTATGCGCTTGATGAAAAATTTAGAAACATCTTTTGGGTATCTAAAAACTACGACATCACCCTTTTGGGGTTCCCTAAAGCGGTAGGAAATCTCATCTACAATCAAGTAATCTCCATTGTTGAATGTCGGAACCATTGATGCCCCTTGAACAATGAATGGTTGGGCTACAAACAGTCTTATGGGCAAAACAACCGCGAGAGTACCAAGCACGAATACCAAAAAGTCTCGCCTTGCAGTTTTAACATCCCCCTCGTATGTTTGTTTGACACTCTCTTCCATGCGAGACTCATTATATTATACATGCTAACATTAGTCTATGGCATATTATATTATTGGTCTTGGCAATCCCGGCGAGGAGTATTGCGGTACTAGACACAATGTTGGTCGAGAGCTAGCAGAATATCTTAGGGATAAAAGTAAGATATCGGGGGCCAAGTTTTTCATCCCAGATGAGTTTATGAACAACTCCGGCCGGGCCGTAGCCAAAATTATGATTGGAAAGAAAACTTTTCATTTATTGATAATTCACGACGACTTAGACTTGCCCATAGGTTCTTTTAAACTTTCATTTAACAAAGGTTCCGGTGGTCACAGGGGAGTTGCCTCTATCATAAAAGCGTTAAAAACAGAGGCTTTTATGCGCCTGCGTGTAGGCATATGTCCATGCACACCCAAAGGCAGTCTAAGGAAGCCGGTTGGCGACGACAAGATTGTCGCCTTTATCCTGGGTAGATTCAAAAAACCAGAACAAAAGATAGTTCTAAGTATGCGCAAGAAAATAATAAAAGCCCTCAATGTTCTTGTGCTTGAGGGTAAGGAGAAGGCGATGAGTTTACAGTATTAATTTGAGCCTGCTCTCCAGCATTTAAGATGTGTTTATTTGCAGAAGTTAGCGTCATGCGTTGAGTTACTGGCTCAAACAAAGTTATCTCAAAAGGATAACGCTTTCCTAACTCTAGAGTTTTGCGCAATTTTTCATCCGTTTCAAACTCACTAATATGAACAAGGCCAGCCACACCCTCTTGAATAGAGACAAGAGCTCCGTGCTTATTGTATTTTATGACTACGCCGTCCACCAAGTCTCCCTTTTTGTATTTACTGCCAGCTTCTATCCACGGATTAGGTTTTAACGCCTTGATTGAGAGTGAAATCTTGTTATCCTTTATTTCAATCACCTTAACCTTAACTTTCTCTCCAATTTTGAACATAGTTCTAGGGTTCTCAACTAATGCCCAGTCAAGCTCACTTATATGGACAAGTCCTTCCAGTCCATCCTCAATCTCAACAAAGACCCCAAAATCAACAGCGCCGGTAATCTTGCCGTCCAGCACATCCCCAATCTGATATTTTGTCAGAATTTCCTTCTTATCCTCGTCACCACAACCCTTTTCCGAGAAAATAAGTTTGGCTTCCTTTGGGTCCGCTGTTATGATGGAAACGGTCAATTTTTCGCCCACAAGCTTTTTCAACTCCCTATATATCTGCTCTTTATCACCGTCAGAAACCCGTGGATAGTGCTCCGGTTTAAGTTGCGAAGCGGGCAAGAACCCTGCCATGCCCTGCCAATTTATAATAAGACCACCTTTGTTTGCGTCCTTAACCAGCACTTCAATTATCGTTTTGTTTTTGACTGCTTCTTCGGCTTCTGTCCAAATAGCTGCCTGCCGGGCTTCTTTCAGAGAGAGTTCTATGTAACCGTCTGTGTTTTCTGGGTCTATTACCTTAGCGGAAATAATATCGCCGACACTAGTCTTTTTCAGGATATCTCGTGCGTTTAGATATTCTCGCCCGTAAATTATCCCTGTGCCAAATGGAACGAGGTCCACATAAACCGAAGTCCTGTCCTTGCCTATTACCCGGCCTTCCACAACATCTTCTTTAACAG
>Ga0155039_123_pt1 | contig 39189 bp, 36 predicted proteins | sample RifCSPhighO2_01_FD_106007 | JGI IMG/M metagenome (GOLD analysis project Ga0155039, IMG submission 106007) | Parcubacteria group bacterium RIFCSPHIGHO2_01_FULL_45_26 | reverse complement strand
CACGAGTTGGGTGTGGCCGCCAGAAATAAGCAGTGCGATAGCAGGGAACCCCAGAACTCTGACGGTGTAGTTTTTGCCATTTATACTATCAAGGAGTGCCGAGACGATATGTCCGTGCATATGGTCTGTGGCCACTATCGGCACTTGCCACTTAGTGGCAAGTGCTTTAGCGAAATTAATGCCAGTCCAGAGCGCGGGCTCAAGTCCCGGGCCATAAGTAACAGCAATTAGGTTAGGTTTGGTATCACTGTCCCCGATAACCTTCCCCAGTACGATTGGTAGATTGGCCATGTGTTCACGTTTGGCTAACATTGGGACAATCCCGCCATATTCGGCATGAAATTTAATTTGGCTAGCTACCTCGTGGGCCAACAAGTTAAATGTTACGGAGGTTAAACCACCGGTTCCCCAAGGTTTAACCTCCGCCTCCAACAAACTTAATGCCGTCTCATCAGCGCTTGTTTCTATTGCGATAATTTGCATATAGTATAAGTTCTAAATTAACACAAACTTGATATATTTGATAGAAAACTATATGGAAGTTATAAAAGTGGCGAAGCGTTTAAAAAATTAGTATTATCCTAAACACATGGAAGCGTGGCTGAGTGGTTTAAGGCACCAGTTTCGAAAACTGGCATCCCGTCTAACGGGATCGGAGGTTCAAATCCTCCCGCTTCCGTTTCTTGGGATTATAAGTTGTGCTAGAATAAAGTAGCATGAATCCTTTTGCAATATCCTGCCTTCTTATACTCTTGACAACGTTACCTCTGGGATATTTTGTCTACGCCCAGAATAAAGACAGGTCAGCTAACAGACTCTGGCTTCTTTATTCCATCGCCATTTCCGTTTGGGGACTTTTTGGCATGTTAATCGCCTTAACAAGCGACCCTAGTAAGGCGCTTCTTTTTTGGAGAATAACTATGGGTCTGGGCGTCATTTGGATGCCCGTACTCATGTACCACTTCCTTTATGTCTATGTCCCATGGCAGGAGAAAAAGCTCCTTGTGGGTGCTTATGTAATTACGGCGCTTTTGGCTTTTTCTACCACCACACCTTATTTTATTTCTAGGATTGATTGGGTTTTCGATTCTTTCTTTTACGCCCGCCCGGGCATTACTTTTTACATCATGACAATATGGTGGTTTGCTCTTACCGGCTATACCCATACGAAATTGTACAAGTCGTCAAAAACCATGCCCCGGGAGCGACAGAATCAAATCAAGTATTTTCTCATTGCCTCATTAATAGGTTATCTGGGTGGGTTCCATGACTTTTCTATATCTTACGGCAACACTATTTACCCTTGGGGCAATTATCTCGTGGTTGTTTATCCATTTATCATGGCTTACGCCATAGTTAGACACGGTCTTTTTGACATATTTATTTTCGTACGCAAAACATTCTTTCTTGTTGTTTTGGTAGTTGCCATCACTTGGGGCATCATTGGAGTCGGAGCTTTGAACACTTTCTTTATAAGCAACTTTGGCCTTAAGGTCTGGATGGTACCTCTTTTGGCTGGTGTAATTGCTCTCTATATAGGATATCTCTTCACAGAAAGTTCCCACAAGGCAAAATTGGCTAAACAGCAGTTTATTACCATTGCTGCCCACAAGCTCCGTACACCGCTTACTCACATCAGATACATAGCCGAAGAACTCAAACTCCCAAAAACACAACAAGAGCGCGACTCCCTTGTCGCCAATCTTAAAGAATCTAACGACCTTCTCATTGACCTTGTCAACAAGCTTTTGGAAGTAACAAATCTTGAAACAAAATTGGAAAAGTATAAATTTGGACCCATCGACCTCTCCCTAATGACCAAAGACATTGTTGAGAGAAATATCAAGATTGCCAGAAACAGAGGACTTAGTCTGGGAGTGAACATAGACCCAGCCCTGCCCTTGGCCGAAGGTTACAAAAAGAACACCCAATTTGCCATCCAAGCTCTCATAGAAAATGCCATTTACTATACCCAGAGTGGTGGAAACATAGAGATAAATTTGTCCATGGATAACAATTACATAACATGGTCAATCAAAGATTCAGGTATAGGTATTCCAAAGGGAGATATTGACAAAATTTTTGACAAGTTTTTTCGAGGCGAGGACGCATTAAAAGCGGAAACGGAAGGTACTGGGCTTGCTTTATTTATGTCGCGTATCCTCATCAAACGCCAAGGAGGAGAACTTAGAGTGGCATCAGATGGTCCGGGCAAGGGAAGCCATTTCTGGTTCACCCTCCCCGTTCACACAGGATAACATTAGAGATGCTTACAAAAGATAAGTTTAAATTAATAGCTCATATCAAAACATCAATGAAGTAGCCCCGCTCCTTTTGCGTGTCGGGCGGCGGGGCGTTTACAATTTAGGCATATTTTGATAGAGTAATCCCACTATGTTAATGATTAGGTTACAGAGGATTGGTAGGCGCAACGACCCTTCTTACAGGATTATTGTTAATGAGAAAAGCTCAAGTCCTAAAACCGGTAAGTTTATTGAAAATTTGGGCCACTACGACCCTCGTCTAGAGAAGGGCAAAGATTTATTAATCAAGGCTGACAGGGTTAAGTATTGGCTTTCAGTCGGGGCGCAGACATCTGGAACCTTGCACAACCTTTTGGTGCGAGAGAGGGTAGTTACAGGCAAGAAACGCGATGTGCGCCCATTTAAGGTAATCACGAAAGCCAAAGTGTCAGAAGGAGGACTTGCAATTCCAGCTTAAGTTTCGTTACAATACCACTTATTAAAAGTAGTTCAGAAAATCCATGGAGAAAGACCAAGAAGTTCTTGATTATATAGTTAAGATGTTGGTGGACCATCCCGAGGCGGTGAAGATTGCAAGGACAATAGACGAGAGAGGTGTGCTACTTTCCCTAGATGTGCACTCTGAGGATATGGGTAAGGTCATTGGCAAAGAGGGTCACACGGCTAAGGCTATTCGCACAATTTTACGAGTCGTGGGTATCAAAAATGGCGCTCGGGTCAATCTCAAAATTAATGAGCCGGAGGGCAGTACTCGGCCAACTATGGGCGATTACAAGCGGGAGCCAGTAGCCCCTGTGGCAATGAAGACGGTGGATGAGGCCATGGCGGACCTCAATCTTTAACATGTTTTAGTTGCTAGGTAATAGGCACTAGTTTTAAACGGGGACATGAAGTTCCACATCATTACGTTGTTTCCTGAGGCTGTTTTGCCCTACCTGAATAGTTCTATGTTATGGAAGGCCCAGAAAGACAAAAAGATTTTTGTGAAGGTTATTAATCCACGGGATTTTAGTAAAGATAAACACAAGAAGGTTGATGCAAGGTCGTACGGTGGGGGGCCAGGGATGGTGTTGCAAGCCGAACCTATTCTTAGCGCCATTCGCAAATCAAGAATCACAAATCATAAATCTTTAACCATTATCTTGAGTCCGCGAGGTAAGCAATTCACCAACACGCTTGCGGGCAACTGGACAAGAAATTACAAAAACATTATCCTAATCGCCGGACATTACGAAGGCATTGACGCCAGGGTGAAGAAAATACTAAAGGCTAAAGAAATTTCTGTTGGTCCTTACACACTTACCGGCGGTGAATTGCCCGCCATGGTTATAGTGGATGCAATCAGCCGCAGATTACCGGGTGTTTTAGGTAAATATGAATCACTTGAAGAATCACGTGTGAGCACAGCTAGTGGCGAAGTCTACACAAGGCCAGAAGTCCTAAAGTGGCCCCCCAGTAAGAGAAGCAAAAAAACCAAAAACTATAAAGTTCCTAAAGTCCTGCTGTCAGGCAACCACAAAGAAATAGAAGCTTGGCGTTCCAAAACCTAATTCGGTTACTAGGTAACCGAAAATGAGATGAAAATATTTACCCCAGAAGAACGAGTGCAATACCTTGCCAAGAGGAACCGCAAGCTCATGTCATCAACGGTTATCTTTCTTGACGAGGCTGATAAGGTGTTGGTTCTCGAGACTACCTACGAAGAAAATTGGGAAGTGCCCGGCGGGGGAATTGAAGAGAATGAATCGCCCCTCGAAGCCGCGCGTCGAGAGACTAAAGAAGAACTTGGTTTTGATATCAAGGACCCAAAATTTGTTGGCGTAGATTACAGGCACACACAAAAAGGCAAAGAAGAGATGCTCCACTTTGTGTTTTTCGGCGGCGTGCTTGATAAATCAAAAATAAATCAAATAAAACTCCAACCCGAAGAGTTGAAGGCATACAAGTTCGTAGATTTGGAAGAAGTCTACAAGATATGCGGTCCCAATATAGGCCCAAGAGTCGGAAGGGCCCTAGGAGCAATCCGTACAAGTTCCAGTATTTACTGGGACTCCAAGTAATTATCGTAATTATCCCCAACTCTAATTCGGTTACCTAGTAACCGAATGATATAATTTGGAGATGAGAAACCTTAAATTTGCTCCTGGGGAGTATTACCATGTCTACAATCGCGGAGTTGATCATCGACAAATTGTGGAAGATGAGTACGACTCTGAAAGGTTTCTTTTGGCACTTAAGCTTTTTAATTCAACTCAGCCAATCGGAAGTATAAAGGATTTCCTACTTGCTAATGACAACATAGTTGTACCACCCGCAGAAACACTTGTCGATATTATTTGTTACTGCTTGAACCCTAATCACTATCATTTTATACTTTTCGAAAAAGTCGAGGGTGGACTAAGTGCTTTCATGAAGAGATTCGGTGGTTACTCTTACTACTTTAACCTGAGACACGAAAGGACAGGTTCGCTTTTTGAGGGAACGTTCAAGGCTAAACACATCGTGAGTAATGAGCACCTTCTCCATGCCAGCGGCTATGTCAACTTAAATGATCAAGTGCACGGTTTGCATGGTAGTACTTCAAAATTGGTAAGGTCAAGTTGGAATGAATACAAAACTGGTTCAAACGGTTTGTGTAAAAAGGAAATTATCATTGAACAATTTGGTAATCATAAAGAATACGAAAAATTTGCTATGGGTAATTTGCCAGATATGAAGGCTATAAGAAAAACTTACAAGGAACTTAAAGGAACTCTAGCTTTAGACTAATTCGGTTACTAGGTAACCGAAAATGTTAAAAGTTGGATTATCCACAGGATTTTGGGGTTGACAAACAAATAACTTGACACGCTAACTAGCCCTAGTGTATACTCACCCCTACGATACAGTTTGATATTGTAAGCCACACGATGGTGTTTAAGGGATAATAGTTAGGGAGGATAAAGTGCCCTAGCAGATTACAAGTCTAGGGTTGTTTCTTTTGTTGTCTTTATATGTTTAAAACAAAAAAGAAGTACTTCTCTCGTTTCAAGGAGCCCCTTCTGCCCCTGTCTAATTTGGTTGAGGTTCAAATGAATTCATTTGAGAATCTTCTCTCACACGGCTTGAAGGAGATATTTAAGGAATTCAGCCCCATCAATGACTACTCCGGCAAGAAGTTCAGTTTGGAATTTATAGACTTTGCCCTAGATAAACCTGTCAATGACGAGTACTACGCCAAGGAAAACAAACTTACTTACGACGCGCCGTTAAAGGCAAGAGTTCGCCTGAAGAACAAATTGAACAAGGAGGAAAAGGACCAAGACATATTTTTGCTTGATTTTCCCCTCATGACAACACATGGCACATTTATCATAAATGGAGTTGAGAGAGTTATTGTCCCGCAATTAGCCCGTTCCTTCGGGGTGATGTTTGTCGCGAACTATCTGAAGGGACGCAGATATATGGGTGCCAAAATTATACCCTCGCGGGGAGCTTGGGTTGAGATTGAAATTGAACAGGATGACTGCATTTATGTACGCATTGACAAAAAGAGAAAGTTCCCAGCCTCCGCGCTCCTCCGCGCTTTCTCTAAAAATTCTGACCACGAGATTGTCAACGCTTTCGGTCAAACAGCAATTGATTCTGATTACATAAAAAACACTTTTGCCAAAGACCAAGCAAAAACCAGAGAGGAATCATTAGTTGAGGTTTATTCAAAAATTAGAGAAGGGGATTTAGCCAGCCCGGAAACAGCGGAAGCTTTCATCAGCGGACTTTTTGGGGAAGAAAAGTATGACCTTTCCACGGTTGGACGTTTCAGATTTAACGAGAGATTTGGAATGAGTACGGAGCAAGGTGAGTTGAAGAAGAAGATATTGGATTTTAAGGACCTGCTTACTACCATCAAACATATAATCACCTTGCAGGTTGATGTAAATTCAACGGAAGACGACATAGACCATCTAGGTTCAAGGAGAGTACGTTCTGTTGGAGAATTGTTGCAACAGAAACTTCGCCAGGGCATGGCTCAAATGAAACGCAATGTGCAGGACCGCATGTCCACTGCCGACCCAGAATCTGTCCTACCTGTCCAATTTGTGACCCCAAGGCCTTTGGCGGCGCGCGTTAAGGAATTTTTTACCACAAACCAACTTTCCCAGTTTATGGCTCAAGAAAATGTTCTTGCTGAGATGGAACACCTAAGAAGGATGTCGGCTCTTGGTCCGGGAGGTCTTACCCGCGAGCGAGCTGGCTACGAGGTGCGAGATGTGCACACTTCTCACTATGGGAGAGTTTGCCCGATAGAGACACCGGAGGGACCAAATATTGGACTTATCCTTACTCTAGCATCTTACGCTAAGGTGAATGAGCTCGGTGTGATTGAGGCGCCGTATGCGCAGGTAAAAAAAGGAAGGATTACAGGAGAGATTGTTTATATGAACGCCTTTGACGAGGAAAAATATCCAATAGCCCACGGGGCCACTCCGTATGATGCCGATGGGATGATAATAAATGAAGTTGTGGAAGTGCGAGTGAGCGGTAACCCGACTGTAGTCTCGCGCGACGAAGTGGCCTTTATTGACGTGGCACCTCATCAGGCATATTCACTAGCGACCGCCATGATTCCATTCCTTGAGCACGATGAAGCAAACCGGGCACTCATGGGTTCCAATATGCAGAAGCAGGCCACCCCCTGCGTCGTGCCAGAGGCGCCATTGGTGGCTACCGGAGTTGAAGTAAGCACTGCACGTTCATCTGGGCGCTTGGTTCTAGCAGAAAGTGCGGGCGAGGTAAGCGCGGTTGACGCAAGGAAAGTAGTAGTCAGAGATTCTGCCGGCGATTTAAAAACATATTCCCTGATTAATTTTTCCAGGTCAAACCAATTTACAATTTTCCATCAGCGCCCAGTGGTTGATTTGGGACAAAGTGTTAAAAAGGGCGAGCTCTTAGCTGATACATCAACGTCAGTTGGAGGCGAGGTTGCCCTTGGCCAAAATGCTCTAGTTGCATTCTTGTCGTGGGGAGGTTTCAATTACGAGGATGCAATTGTTGTTTCCGAGAGGCTCGTTAAAAACGCCAAATTTACTAGTATCCATATTGAAGAATTTGTCTGCGATGTGCGCGATACCAAACTTGGTCCCGAAGTTACAACTCACGATATTCCAAATGTCAGCGAGACTAAACTGCGTAACCTTGACGAGGAGGGTGTTATAAGGATAGGGGCAGAAGTTGGACCAAATGACATACTAATCGGCAAAATTACTCCCAAGGGGGAAACGGAACTCACTCCGGAGGAAAGATTACTTCGTTCTATTTTTGGGGAGAAGGCAAGGGATGTTAAGGACAGTTCCCTACGCATGGAGCACGGCAAAAGAGGACGGATTATCGGCGTAAAGATATTTTCCCGAGATAAAGGCGACAAACTTGAGTCGGGCATTATCAAGAGAGTTTATGTTGAAGTTGCTCAGTTAAGGAACATTTCTGTTGGTGACAAACTCTCTGGTCGTCACGGAAACAAAGGAGTTGTTTCTCGGGTTTTGCCAGAAGAGGATATGCCCTACCTTGAGGATGGCACGCCCGTTGATATTGTTCTCACGCCTCTTGGTGTGCCTTCGCGAATGAATTTGGGTCAAATTTTGGAAATGCATCTTGGTCTTGCCGCGCACACTCTTGGTTATCAGGCAATCGCTCCCACATTTGCTGGACCGACCGAAGAGGAGATAAAAAAAGAACTCGTTCTTGCCGGTGTGCCCGAGAGCGGACAAGTTAAACTTTTTGACGGTCAGACAGGCGAGGCTTTTGAGCAGGACGTGGCCATTGGATACATGTATTTTCTTAAGCTTCACCACATGGTTGAAGACAAAATTCACATGCGTTCCATTGGGCCATATTCACTTATAACTCAACAACCTCTGGGCGGTCGCGCTCAAGGCGGGGGCCAACGTTTTGGAGAAATGGAAGTCTGGGCGCTTGAGGGTTACGGCGCTTCGCAAACCTTGCGCGAAATGCTCACAATCAAGTCCGATGACATAGTTGGCCGTTCCGCCGCCTTTGACTCTATTGTTCGCGGGGAAGACATAGGCCAGATAAATCTACCGGCCTCATTCAATGTTCTCTTAAACGAATTGCGAGGTTTAGCCTTGGACATTGAACTTAAAAAATTACCCAATAACCAGTTATGAACCAAAATTTAACAAGGCTTAAAGACCCAGCAGATTTTAACGCAATTTCTATTAGGTTAGCTTCTCCCGAAAGAATCCGTGAATGGTCATATGGGGAAGTTACCAAACCGGAAACCGTTAACTACAGAACCCAGAGGAGTGAAAGAAAAGGCTTATTTGACGAGGCTATTTTTGGTCCGGAAAAAGATTACGAGTGCTATTGCGGGAAGTATCGTAGAATTCGCTATAGAGATATAGTTTGCGAGAAATGCGGGGTGGAAGTTACTCGTTCAATAGTCAGACGTGAGCGTATGGGCCACATTGAATTGGCCAGTCCTGTCGCGCATATTTGGTTTCTGAAGAGTATCCCGTCGCGCATGGGAGTGCTTCTTGGTTTGCCTATGGTGGAACTTTCAAAAGTGGTCTATTTCTCTGGCTATATTGTAACTAAGGTCAACGAGAATGAAAAACTAAATGTTCACAAAGAAATAGATACAGAGTACAAATCTAAAATCAAAACACTTCAGGGCGAGGAAGCTAAGGAGAGGTTGAAAAAAGCTCTTCTTGAAGCAAAAAGTGAATTGGAAGGTCTTAAAAAATGGCGGATTCTTGACGAGACTGAATATAACAAATTTTCCTTAAAGTACAGCCGTGTCTTTGAGGCCGAAATTGGAGCCGAAGCAGTTTATAACATTTTTAAAACTCTTGACCTAGACAAGCTTTATGAGTCAACCAAAATTGAGCTGGAGACTGCTAATGCCGGGGACAAGCCCCGATTAGAGAAGCGTTTGAACCTTCTCAAATCGTTGCGCAGGTCTGGCGTCCGTCCAGAGTGGATGTTCCTCAAGGTTATCCCGGTTATACCGCCAGCCCTAAGGCCGATGGTGGCGTTAGATGGCGGGCGTCATGCCACAAGCGATATTAATGATTTGTATCGTAGAGTCATAAATCGCAATAATCGGCTTAAGAAACTTATGGAGCTTTCTGCTCCGGATGTGATTCTCCGTAACGAAAAAAGGATTCTCCAGGAGGCAGTTGATGCGCTCATAGATAATTCAATTCACAAAAGTACCGGTGCGGTCAGTCAAGCGCAGAGGCGACCCCTTAAATCTCTCTCCGATAATCTTAAGGGTAAGCATGGACGCTTCCGCCAAAACTTACTAGGCAAACGAGTTGATTATTCAGCCCGAAGCGTCATTGTAGTTGGTCCGGAATTGAAACTCTCCCAATGTGGTCTTCCAAAGCACATGGCCCTGGAACTCTTTAGGCCATTTGTAATAGCGAAACTTTTAGAGAAGGAGCTAGCTTTCAACATAAGGGGAGCTGGCAAGCTCATAGATGAAGGCATTCCTGAAGTTTGGGAAATTCTTGAGGATGTTATAAGAAATAAGCGAGTCTTGTTGAATCGTGCTCCGACCTTGCACCGTCTTGGTGTCCAAGCTTTTAAACCTATACTCATTGAAGGTAATGCCATTCAAGTGCACCCGCTTGTTTGCAGTGCGTTCAATGCCGATTTCGATGGCGACCAAATGGCAGTTCATTTACCATTGTCTAAGATTGCTCAGGGCGAAGCAGAAACAATAATGGCTTCCGAGAAAAATTTACTAGGTCCTGGGAATAACGAGGTTCTAGCAAAATTCAAACTCCTAGATATCATACTCGGATGTTACTGGACAACCAAAATATCAAACGAGGGGGCTAAAGGATTAGATATAAAATACTTTGCAAGTCCAAACGGAGCAATTTCCGCCTATGATTACAGACAAATAAGTTTAAGAGACGAGATTCTAGTACTGCCGACGAAGAAGGAAAAATTCGCCGTTTTTGAGGGAGGGGTATTTAGAACGTCGGTGGGTCGGCTACTTTTCAACAGTTTCCTGCCGGACGATTTTGACTTCATCAACAAGCCCATTACAGCCAAGGACATGTCCGAGTTGGTAGATAATCTTATTGCCAGATATGGCCTGTCCGCCCTGCCAGACATTCTGGATAATATAAAAAAGTTTGGATTCCGTTACGCTAAAAAAAGCGGCATAACATGGGGCATAGATGCAGTCAGGGTTCCGAAAGAAAAAATTTCGATAATTGCCGAAGCTAAGGAAAAGGTATCTTTTTTAGAGGAGAAGTACACGGAGGGGTTTTTGTCTGATGACGAAAAATATAGAATGTCTATTGAAATATGGCAAGAAGCCAAGAATAAAATAGACAAAATTTTACCCCTAAGCCTCGAGCAGGATGGTTCAGTGATGAATATGTTGCTGTCGGGTGCCAGAGGCAAGATAGGCAATGTTTCCCAGATGGCCGGAATGAAGGGCCTAATTGTGAACACTTCCGGCAAAACCATTGACTTTCCTATTATCCCGTCATACAAAGAAGGACTTTCACCCTTGGAATACTTTATTACAACTCATGGTGCCAGAAAGGGCTTGACAGATACTGCGCTAAATACAGCCAAGGCCGGATACCTGACCCGGAAGCTCGTTTATGTTGCTGACAGTTGTATTGTTTCTGAAGGCGATTGTGGCGACAAGCTTGGCAGGGTTATAGAAAGGCCACCAGTTTCGCACATTCATTCCAATTTCGCAGCCGACATAAGAGGTCGGGTTCTTATTGGTGATGTTAAAGACCCCAAGGGTAATGTGATTCTAAAAAGTGGAGAGCTTATCCATAAACGCGAAGCGGGGTTGATAGATGCTTCAGGCGTCAGGTCTGTTAGGGTGCGGACACCCCTGTCTTGCAAAACGATTGATGCTGTTTGCCAACAATGCTACGGTCTTGACCTTGGCCGCAATGCACTAGTTAATCTGGGCGAGACGGTGGGCGTTGTTGCTGCCCAGGCAATAGGTGAACCGGGAACACAACTTACCATGCGAACATTTCACCAAGGCGGAGTGGCTTCAAGTCAAGGGGACATTACCACAGGCTTACCTAGGGTTGAAGAGATTTTTGAAAATAGGACCCCAAAGAACGAGGCAATTATAGCTGATGTTTCAGGTGAAGTTATAGAAATCAAAAATATTGATGGCGGGCAAATTGTTGTTGTTATGCACGATGATAAAACTGGGAAGGCCAAGGCAGGTGAGAAAACTGAATATATTGTGGCCCCCAATCGCACGCTTTTTGTCAAATTAGCAACGATAGTCAAAGAAGGCGATATCTTAAGCGATGGTCCGGTGGATATCTCAAAACTTTTCACTTTGGCCGGCAGGATTCCCACTGAAGATTACATATTGCGGGTTATACACGAAATATATTCGTCGCAAGGGGCAGTTCTATCTCGGAAACATATAGAGGTAATTGTTCGTCAAATGTTCTCAAGAAAAATGGTCAAAGACCCAGGCGATTCAGTGTTTTCTCGCGGTGAAATTGTAAGCGCTTCTGAACTTGCCCAAGAGAACAGTTTTGTTTTTGAGAAAGGAGGGAAAAAGGCAATTGCCACAGAAGTATTTCTTGGTATATCAGATGTTTCTATGACCACCCCCTCGTTCTTAGCCGCCGCTTCTTTTGAAAATACACAAAGAATTCTAACCTCAGTAGCCTTACGTGGCGCACTTGATAAGCTCAAGGGGCTTAAGGAAAACGTTTTAGTCGGACGGAGCATCCCAGCAGGTACTGGTTTGGGTCGTCCCCACGTTGCCAACTAGGACCATGGAGTCTTCAGTTGAAATGATAAAAAACAGGTTGTCGATCGCAGAGGTTATTGGCTCATATCTAAAGCTTGAAAAGGCAGGTGTTAATCTTAAGGCTCGCTGTCCTTTTCATAATGAAAGAACGCCGTCATTCTTTGTTTCTCCAGAGCGAGGCACCTTCCACTGTTTTGGTTGTGGCAAAGGGGGGGATATTTTTACTTTTGTTGAAGAGATAGAAGGTGTTGAATTTAAGGAAGCTCTCAAGGTATTAGCAGAACGTTCCGGCGTATCAATATCAAAAGAGAATGGAAATTATTCCGGTACTGGTCGCTTGCGAGCTGTTTTACTAGAAGCTGTTGATTTTTATAAAAGAAATCTAAACACTTCTGCGGAAGCTAATAAATATTTGGAAGACAGAGGGGTCAAACAAACCTCCATTGACAAGTTTCAATTGGGGTTCTCGGGCGTGGGCTGGAGGGAGCTTAGCGAGCATCTTATCCGGAAAGGCTTCTCTTCTGTTGACGCGGAGAGAGTTGGACTTGTTGTCAAATCTAGTAAAGGTTACTACGACAGGTTCAGGGGTAGGATAATCTTCCCATTTTTTGATTTGGGGGGGAGGCCCATCGGATTCTCTGCAAGAGTTTTACCCGGAGTAACCGAAGATTCAGACAAATATGGCAAATACATAAACAGCCCGGAGACGAGCTTATTCCACAAATCAAAGGTTTTTTACGGTATTAAAGAGGCTAATATCGCAATCAGAAGTTTAGACAAAACTATCCTGGTTGAAGGCCAGCTTGATGTTATTCTTGCCCATCAGGCTGGAGTGGAGAACGCCATAGGTGTATCTGGAACGGCATTCACGACTGACCACATCTCGGTACTTAAAAGATTAAGCGATAATTTGCTTGTTGTCCTTGATGCCGACGAGGCAGGCTTTAGGGCTTCGGAAAAGGTAGTGCGCATGGTCCTTTCGGTAGGCATGAATGTTTCAGTGGTCGCTTTACCAAAAGGTCAAGACCCAGCCGAATTGATTCGTGTGGACTGCGAACTTTTCAAATCAACGCTTAATAAAGAACTTCCTTTTCTGGATTACGCTCTTGCTTTGGTGCGCGATGGTTATAAAGATAATAGCAAAAGAGAGAACGCAATTCGCAGTTACCTATATCCCGTACTAGCCGATACTTACAATGAGATAGAAAAAGACAGGAGTTTGCAAGATATTGCCAATTTGCTTGGGGTAGCCCCCGATGCTTCAAGGAGAGATTTTGAAAAGTGGCTTTCTCTGCACAAGAATGCGGAACTCGCCACTAGATTTGTAGTACCAACAAGTGGACAAAAGAGTATTCCCCCTCCACTTGAGATGGTAGCAGGCAGGCTTTTTGGCATAGCCTCAATGCTTGAACAAAGTAAAGACGAAAATGAATCTGCATTAAGTGCAAAAATTCTGCAAGACCTGAATTCAGTGCTTGGACAAAACACTTTTTCCGCGTTAAGCGAAAAGTACAAAAATGAGAAGAGAGAAGATATTGTGTTTGAGGTTGAAACTCAATATCCAGATAGGTTTGTTTTACCGAACGAAACCAAAGTTCTTCTTGAGAGATTAAGGCGCGAGGTACACAAATTCCAATTTAGTCAGGCGATTGATGAATTGCGTATGGCGGAGGCAGATGACGACGAAGAAAGGGTAGCCAAAAGTCTTCTCAAGTGCCAGGAAATTAGTAAAAAACTAAGCCAACCATAATATGCACAGGAAAAAAGGGGCAAAAAATAGGCATACAGTCAAGGTGAATGTCAGAACGAAAAAGCGGGTAAAGAAAATTCATTTGCCACGAAGCAAAAGTAGAAGCAAGGCGAAGAAAAAGTTACTAAAGCCCCAAAAGAAGCTAATCTCCGTCAAGATTCCCCGCGATAAGAAAAAAAGCGCCTTTCTGCGCAAGGCTAACTCATTGCTTGAGAGGAGTAAAAAGCGCGGTTTTGTTACCTACGGTGAAATTCTAAAAGAATTTCCGCAGATAGAGGATGAGATTTTATATCTTGATGAGTTGTACGAAATGCTTCAGGGAGGGGGAGTGGATGTTATAGAGGGAGGCGGTTTCTTGGATGTTGAAGACCACACTGTTGATAAACAGCGCCTTGGCGGTCTAGTCTCAAGTGGTGAATACGATTCTGTTCAGATGTACTTGAAAGAAATAGGTCGCTATCGATTGATTAATGCGGCCGAAGAGCGGAATCTAGCCCAGAGGATTATTGCCGGGGATTTAGAGGCTAAAAATGAGTTGGCGAAGGCGAATTTGCGTCTTGTCGTGTCTATCGCCAAAAAGTATATGGGTAGAAGTAGCGACCTGTCCCTCTTAGATTTAATCCAAGAGGGCAACATAGGTCTCTTTAAGGCCGTTGAAAAATTTGATTGGACAAAAGGTTACAAGTTTTCCACCTATGCCACTTGGTGGATAAGGCAAGCCATCACAAGAGCGATAGCCGACCAGTCTAGGACTATACGCATTCCTGTTCACATGGTTGAGACAATTGCTAAGTATAAACAGGTTGTCAGGCGTTTGGCGCAGGACCTAGGTCGTGAGCCGTTGCCTGGCGAAATTGCCACCGAGATGGGCATTGATGTTGGAAAAATTCACCACATTGAGTCAATTGACCAAACTACAATATCTCTTGAACGTCCCGTGGGCGATGAGGATGACGGCAAGAGCGTACTCGGCGAGTTTATCGCAGACGATAAGCTAGCCCCACCTGATTATAACGCCTCACAGCGTATCCTTCAGGACCAGATTCGCGAGATACTAGACGACCTCTCTCCCAAAGAACGCGAGATCCTTGAGTTGCGTCACGGTCTGAAAGATGGTGTCCAACGCACACTTGAAGAAGTGGGTAAGCAATTTGCCGTAACTCGCGAGCGTATTCGCCAAATAGAAGCTAAGGCTCACGAGAAAATCCGTACCCACAAGAAAATCAAACGTCTTCACGGCTATTAAACAAAAACCCCGTTGACTGAGAGACCTGGTCTCTCAGTCAACGATTTTCAAGAAGGAGACTCTTAAGTTCACGATAATCTTCTCTTTTACCCACCATTCCAGGTAGGGTACTTAAGGCAAACTTCCTATAGTCTTGCACCGATTTGAATTGCTTGAGTATAGTACCAGGAGTACACAACCCTTGCGCGCCTTCGGAGTATTGTTTCCAACTGGACCTAACCAACTGAGAGACCTGGTCTCTCAGTTGGTGGACACGGTTGTTCAGGTTGACGTAGGCACTCAGGTGCAGGAGGTAATCGTTATCTGGAACATGTTTAGCTTTAAAGGGACCTTGGAAAAGAGTTCCAATTCGTTTATGTTTGACATTGAAGTAATATGCGTGCCCGCCAGCCAACCTCTTGATAAACATACTGATACCGTTTTTAACCCTTTGTTTCAAAATAATGTGGAAGTGGTTAGGATTTAGGCAATAGGCTAGTACATCAACCAGCTTTCTTGATTTCTTTACCCGCATGTCTTCAAATGATAGTAAGTACAAACTACCAACTGGCTCAACAGTATTAAAGGCTTCCATACATTGCAAGAAGCGATCTGAATCTCGAGGATCTAGGGTAATATCACGCCCGTCAACACCCCTGTTGTATATGTGATAACACTCTCCATTTGTAAAAATTAATTTACGCACTAAAATAATTACCATTAATTATACACCCAGCACACTGAGAGACCAGGTCTCTCAGTGGATAATGATGTTGTGGGTGGCTGGGGAGATGTCAGAGTGCTCTAGACGGGCGAGGCACTTATCGTGGCACTCGTTGATTGTGTCACGCACTTTATACGGGTTCGGCAGGTAGTCGAAGGCAAGCTCAACCTTTTCACCTGCCGTTTCAACGCGGATTGAGCCATAACCAAAAAGATTAGCGATGAAGCCACGCTCCGTAACGGTGATGTTCTGGATTTTTTCTATGCGAAAATCAGAAACGCTACGGTGGAAGAGTGACATCTGCTCAATATCAATTATCCTCCTGTCCGTCACAATCCAAGCATCCAGATAGAGATTAGTCCAAATGATAAAAAAGTAACCCCACAACAAAATAAACCAAATAAAATAAAGGAAGACAGCTAAATGCTGATTTATCTCAAAAAATCCCGCACCGCTTGTAAGCCAAACATAAACTATTTTTGGAAGAATCAGCAAGATAAGTAAAACAAAGGTGTCAATGGTATATACCACCCAATGCTTATGATACGTAACAATAACTTTTTCTCCCGGTTCAAGTGGCAGATTGTGCATATTGCAAAGTTGAGCTTACAAGAACAATAAAAGAAAGAACCAATATCAGAGTATATAATATTTGGGCTAACAGGATAATTTTATCTCCAAAACCATAACGTAACCAGTGGTAGTAAAGTATAATTGTCACGCCACTCATAAGAATGGCAAGTGCGAATATGGCGTAATAAAGAACGTTTGGCGACAAATGATCCAGAATTTGGCTTAAACCAAAATCAAACCCACCCAAGCCCTTTGGTATATTTTGTTGGAAAATCATAGATTTTCAGGTAAGTCGGGAACTGCATTTAACTTTAATTCAATGTCCATTTTTGTGCTTGTTCCATAATCAATTAGTATTTTATCACCTTTTCGCAACTCATAACTTGCCCAATCTACAAATGGTTCTCTATTCAGATAGGCCCTAAGGGTTTTGTTTACATCAACACAATACTCTTCTTTGTCTGACACTCTGAAACAGTCTGATGTAAGGTCAATGCCCAGCGTTTGCAGAAGAAATCTCAAGGTTGCCCCTTTTGCGTGCTTATGAATAGTTATTCCATCGCCGTCTTCAAAATGAATGTACTCACTTTTTAGTTGGAATTCAGGGACTGAAAAGTCAAAAGCTTTCCCATCAATAAACACAAGTATGCTCATGTGGCTATGCTCTGAACCGGGCTCACCCAAGGCCGGTCTTGTTTCGTCAGTATAATAGACATCAGCTACTATTTTTGAGTCTTGGTACCACTTTATTGCAAGAGAAAGGCATATTATTCCTAAAGCTATAGTGAACGCCACAATTTTCCTTCGTTCCATTTGCTATTTTTATTTCCCGAGAGCAACGTCAACAGTCTGTCTGATTGTTTCGTAAGGCAGGGCTCCGTTGATGGGATATTTTTTCCCGTCCTTGCCAATGACTATGCTATGAGGCGTGCCACTTACGCCAGCCGCAAGCCCATCTTCAATGCTTTCGTTCACAAGCGCTTCGTACCGTCCTGAATTAAGACACGATTCAAACTTTTGCACATCTAAACCAAGCGATTTTGCCACCTGACTCATTACTGCAGGGTCCGTCTGATTATTTGAAGCGGACATTTCAAACATTTTGTCAAGATATTTCCAAAACATATCGTTTCCTCCCTGTTCCGTCGCGCACTCCGTTGCATATGCTTCCGGAACCGCCTTAGGGTGTATTTGCAGGGGGAAGTGCCTATAAACCCAAGCAACTTGCCCCTCTTTGCCGTAAGTATCCATGATACGTTTCATTGTGGGATGAAAACTTTTGCAAAATGGGCACTCTATATCGGAAAATTCTACTATTTTAACTGGGGCATTCGGATTGCCGAGAATATGGTCCTTGGCACTTACCGGTTTAAGATTGTCCGCTAATTTTTTTTGACTTGTTTCCCCAGCAAGCTCAAGTTCTCCCGAATCTTTTTTGGGGATTAGGCTTCCGTTTCGGTTCGTGTAAATAATCGCTAAGGCTACGATTATACTTGCAACTACGATTGCTACCGGCACGCTTATTTTTTGTTCTTCTTGCATATGTTTGAATTATATCATGTGTTAGGATAAAGCAAGATTTAACGACTCTTTTATCCACTTGCATTAATGCTATAAATGTGGTATTGTATCAGGAATGAAACTGCGCCTAAAACATTATCTTATCCCACACAGTGGCAACGCCTATAAGCCTCATTTTTTTAGGTCCGTTCCAACCTTCACTCTTTCTGCTCTTGTTGTGCTCATTTTCGCTCTCACGTTTAGCTACACTCTTGTTCTCCCCAGACTTGATTATTTGGCCGCTGTGCTACCGGGGGTATTGGTGGATTTAGCGAACGCAGACCGCGACATTTATTCACTGAAACCATTAACAATAAACCCTCTCCTTAGTTCCGCAGCAAAAGAGAAGGCGGAAGACATGGCACGCCAAGGATATTTTTCTCATATAGGTCCATCCGGGATTTCTCCCTGGTATTGGATTTCCAAAGCCGGGTACCAGTTTATATATGCCGGGGAGAATCTTGCCATTAATTTTTACGAATCCGCAGATGTCAATAAAGCATGGATGGACTCGTCCACCCATCGGGCTAACATTCTGAATGCTAATTTTAGCGAGGTAGGTATTGCGACGGCACAGGGTCTATATGAGGGCAGGTCGACTGTTTTTGTGGTGCAAATGTTCGGGCGACCGGCCGAGATTCCGCCAATTACGCCCATAACCGCCCATCCAATAGCCGAGATTGATACAATTGAGACAGTTTCCATCCCGCAGGTGAAGCAGATTTTAGAAACTCCAACGCTTGCCATAGCCAAAATTGCCAGCCAGGAGAAACAGGTGGAAGAGAAGACTTTAGGAAGTACCAATTACGCCAGTCTCAAACAGAAGTTGCTTACAAACCCGCGAGTCATCTTACGCCTTTCTTACTCCGCCCTACTTGCGCTTGTTCTTATTGCCATAACTCTCTCACTTGTTATAGAGATTAAACGTCACCACGGAAGACACTTATTTTCAGGTGCTCTTCTTGTAGTACTTATTCTGGCTCTCTCTTATGCTTACGAGCATGTAGCCACAGCCAAGCTATTGGTGCTTTAGTTCACTTTCCCTCCAACCCTCAAGTCTAGACTTTTGGCAACTCCTGCGTTTAATTCCAACACATACTTGATTATTGTTGCACTTTGATAGATTTTCGGATATGTCTCTGGACTCACATCTTCATTTATCTGTGTTATTTCCCAGTTTCGGTCTAACCAAATAATATCAAGCGGGAAAAGCATGTCCTTCATCCAGAAACCCGGCTTTGTTGGAGTAGGAAAGACAAATAACATACCGTGGTCAGGAGGCATAAATTTTCGCCCAGAGAGACCCATGGCTTGCTCCTCTGGGTTATCAGCAACCTCAAATGTAAGTGGTAAAATTCGTGACTCCAAGATTAAACCCTGGAACTCTCCTCCTTGGAACTCTTGTTTAGGCCAGAGAGCAAGTGCTAAGAGCACCATTGACATGAGGACTAACAAGAGCTTAAATGTACTCGTACTCATAGTTACTTACAATTAGCATAACATTTAAAAACATCTATGAAGCATGAATTATCACCGGACGCATTGCCCCCAGAGTCAAGAGATATTTCCATCGCCAGTGAGTCTCCGAAGTCAAAAAGACCAAGCCGAACTGGTAGATTTGTAAATAAATTAGTGTCGGCCATGACACTGGCAACTGCCCTAGGAGGCGCCGGGTCGGCTGACGCCACACATCCACGAAAGACAGAGGCTGTTCACGATTCCGAGACAAAGGAAGAGAAAAAGGTACGCGAAAAACGAGAAAAAGAACATGATGAGTTGGAAAAGAAAGAGCGGGACGAAGCAAAAAAAGAAAGGGAACGGAAGCAAGAAGAAGAACGTAAAGAGGCAGAAAAAGCTAGAAAGGAACGGGAGGAAGTTGCTAAGGATAAACTGGACGAAGCGAAGCACCACAGGACATTGGAGAAGCTCAAGGAACCAACAAAAGAGGAGCGTAAGGTCAGAGATACCGAGCGACGTGAGGAAGCTCTAAATAGGCTTAATACAGCAATCACTTCTGCCAGACGTGTTAATATTTCGGCTCCGGGTGGCAGTCTTTACACAGTAAATTACCTTAGGGACATAGTCAAAAGAGCTGGTGGAAGTTACGAAGAGTCTCCTGATGATACTAATCCTGAAGGAAAAGTTCTTAACTTAACTGCGCAGATTTACCAAAGGAACGGTTACGAAATTGAACTTTCCGCCTCTTGGGACGGGGAGTTACCCTTGGTGATTGGTGTGGGTTCGGAGTATTACGGCAAGTATTTTGCACAATGGGACTATTCGCGTCCACTCCAAGATTTAGAATCCCTCGCCCTAAAAAGGGCCTACGAAAACCTTCGCTAGCGCCCCAAAGATTTTCTTGGTTATCCGATTACCAAGTAGATTGCAAAAATTACTTTATTGGCGCTGGCAGTTTGCAATCTGTTTTTTCAGCCAGTATTTCAAGGGCGATTTCACCAGTTAAACGGGTCGTTGTAGTAGCCTCGCCTATAGGTTTGAGGTCCCAAGTCGGATAGCTTGTGATGTTTTCTTCCTTGCATATTTGGAGTTGACCTTTGCCGTCGGGAGTGGAACATTCTACATAAGCCAATAATTTTTCTGATTTGCCGAAGAGCTTCTTTTGATTGGCGCAGTGAGGACACCAAAAGGCGCCGTAGAAAGTTGCACCTTTATTTTTCAAACACGAAGCAAACGAGTCAAGCGGCCCAGAACCACCACCACCACGTACTACAAAAAAGAGCAGGACTACTATCACGATGGCGCCAACAATGAGCGGTAAATTATTTTTCATTATGGATTCTTACTTAAACTGTTAAATTTCATCTTACTTACGATGGCAAGCAGGATAAGTATAACAAAAACTGTAAGTGACATCACGGGGATAGTAATGTAACCAAAAGCCAGAACATATAATTTGGTGCACGAGACTCCCGTAGCTCCACAATTAACCCCCACATTTGCTAAATAGGGGAGAAGTATTTGGTAGACCGCAATTAATCCACCGATTATAGATAACGGGATTGTGTACATGAAAACGGTGTTAATTTTATCTTGCGTAGTCTTGACGTAGCAGGACCACAATGCCACGGCGAAGAGTATGACTTGCGGATACATAAATAGGCGTTGCCACCAGCACAATAAGCAGGGCTCGTAGCTCATGATATTTGAGTAAAAGAGACTTCCCAAAGTTGCTCCGAGCGTAATAAGAAATGCAAGGGGAACGGCTTTAGCCCCGACCCACCTTAACCAATTAGCTTCACGTGCAAAAATAACGCCCAGCAAAAGTATTAGTCCAGCTCCCTGCAGTACTAGAACTCCATAGGGCAAGAAGTTGTTTATAAACGCTATCATAAGTCTAATCATAACGGAAAACACGCGCTTTTCCAACTACTTGACTTCATCAAGTCTATATGTTAGGTTATCTCACAGAATTTGAACCGAATCCGTTGCCGCCCCGGTTGGGTGGCACACAAAACTCAAGGAGGTCAACATGTATCGAATCTTCCTCACTTTCCTACGTCCACCCTTCTTCCTTCTCGCCATTGCCCTCCTGTACTATGGTTTCGCCCAAGCGGGCCCTGTCACGGTCACGAACTCCACGAACACCTACAACGCCTACGTGCTCGCCGCTGGCTACAAGGTTGAGCATCGGGCTCAAGGCGTGAACTCAACCACGCTCTGTGATGGCCTACTCTGTGCCAATCTCTGGCTCGGCCAGACTTTCGCCGAGTTCGGGGGCAACAACCAGAGCAGGGGCAACGAGGTGGACTTCGCTGCCCAGTACACGAGTAATACGGGAAAAGTCGCTATCTTCACCGAGTACGCTTTCTACGTCCGCATGGCGACCGGGGCCACAGACTTACACTCTGCGATTCTGAAGGCGACTTTACCACTTGGCCACGGGTGGGGGCTCTATACAAAGGGCCAGTTTCTAGTCACCGCAAGTCAAGGAGGCGATTTGCCCTACGGTGGCTTAGTCACCTTCACGGGCTTGACCAAGGACTTGAGCTGGAAGAATCTCTCCTGCCAACTCGTGGCCGAAGCGGTCCATGACGGTGGAGTCGCCGGCGACGAAGTCGGTTGGCTAGGGCGGTTTGGAGTGAGTCCATCATTCGGATTCACTGACCGGCTGTCACTAGACCTCGGGCTCCAGCGATTCCAGCAGCTTGACGTGAGTGACCGCGGGAACCACTGGGTCACGAACGCCGGAATAACCTGGCACATCAAGAAGTAGCTTTGTTGTGCTCTCCCACTGCTTTCGAAGCTCTGCACCACTTGGTGCATGGCTAGCTCCTTCTCGCCCCCGCCTACTCTGGCGGATGCGAGCGAGGAGCTTTTCTTCATACCATGGTGGCTACTATGTAGCGCCACACGCCATATTGGTCTTTATGGAAGGTGCAGTTGAAGTTTTGATAATAGTTAAACTCGCGCAATATGTTAGTGATATCCTCCTTTTGGTCAGCGCCAAACTCCATCCAGATTTGACTCGCGCCACCGGCCGGACCGCTTTGATTTAGGTGCGAGGGAGCTTGTTCTAGGAAGGGTCTAATTACGCTAAGTCCATCTTTGCCTGCATATAGCGCCTCGCTCGGCTCATGTTCCATGATGTTTACTCCGTCGTTGGTGGGAAGCACACCTTTGCCTTCGGGTACATAGGGAGGGTTAGCCAGGATGATGTCGAAGTGTCCTGGCAACTTTGCAAATAAACTGGACTGTACAAAGGTAGCGTTAGCTGGGAGCGGGGTAGAGATGTGTTTATTTTTATCGGTCAGTGTTACGGTGGCATTTTGGCACTTAGTGGCAACAGCCGTGCCAATGCAACCTGACCCAGTGAACATATCAAGCACATGGAATGGACCCATTAAGTCCACCCCACCCATTCCGCGTGTTTGGATGAATCGTTGTACCCAAAACTCCGTCTCGGGTCGTGGTATGAATGGATGCTTGGATAAATCAATTTTACAGCCAAGGAACTCTACCCAACCTTCAATGTATTCTCTTGGCTCCATCTGTTGAGCATAGCACAGAAAAACCCCTGTTTCTGACAGGGGCATTTCTTGATTCAGTAAAACCTAGCAACTAACGGCCAACTTAAATTCCGGGCTTAGCGCCACCCATAGGAGCGGAGCCACCCATGCCCATGCCGACACACATCTTGCAATCCTTCTTGTGATTGATGAGCAGATACAAGCCACCTAAACCGACCAAGATGTAAATGATACGCGAGATTACTGCATCTGGACCGCCAAAAATCTCACCAATTTCCCAACTAAATAATCCCTGGAGAAGCCAGTTAAGGGCTCCTACCACCACGAGAATAAATGATGCTCCGTGCATAAAACTTTTTTAATTAGCTTCTAAGCTGATAATCCCACGCTTGATTATAACAGAGAGTAAAAGCTAATGTCCAAAAGATATGCACAGGGGCAAATAAGTAGTAAAATCTACATTGGAAACTCAAGCAAATACGTTTGAGTGAGTACACAACAAAAGAGAGGAGGTGTGCATGTTGCCTAGGCGGAAATTTAATTGGCCCATCGGTTTATTCTTCGCACTAATTACCCTTTTGAGCGCGCTCGGTGTCTGGTGGGAGTTTTCCAATTTCCACCCGGCAACAATTGTTTTGGCTCTGGTGCTCTACCTTATTTACGGTTTCTCCATCACCTGCTATTACCATCGCAGGCTTACACACAAACAATTTAAGATGGCCCGGGGGCTTGAGGTGTTGATGGCGGTTTGCGCCACTGGGGCTATCTTACTCACTGCCCGAAAGTGGCATCGCCGACATGATGACCACCATAAATACACCGACAATCCGGCACTTGACCCAAACTGCGCCCAGCCCGGCTTCTGGGGGTTTTGGGATACACATGTTTGGCAGGTGGTATGCAGTCGGTACCAGGACCGTCCCATTGACCAGGACGAAGCAATTGATGCTGTTGAAGTGTGGCAGGAACGTTTGTACTGGCCACTAGCTTCGTTTATGGCCATATTACTGCCAGTAGCCATTGCTTCGCTCTGGGGAGATGCTACAGGAGGTCTGTTGATTGCCTGCGCCCAGAGGATGCTCATGCAATACAACGGTGCCTTCCTCGTGAACTCCGCGGCACATTCGGGGGTGTTTGGAGAAAAACCAGGTCGGCACTGGAGTTCTGCCACCAACCTAGCATTTCGGGGTTGGAGATTGCCCGTGGCCACACTCTTTGTGCTTATGTCGCTCGGCGAAGTACTTGGTCACGAGGTGCATCACGAACGTCCCGGTAGGTGGGACACGGGCTGGAGGTGGCTAAACCCCAGCTCCATCCTCCTTTCTCTCCTCAATCGCCTAGGCCTAGTTTGGGAGCTCCGAACATATTAGGCTTGGGCACTCACGCGGGCTCCTCGGGGCCCGCGTCAACATTTCAGAATGGACCGAATTCCTGGTTTGCACCGGCAACGATAGTAGCCAACTTTCTAAAACTCTGTTCGTATTCTGGCATAGGCACTGCGCCACGCAGAATCGCGGCTGGATGGAAGAGGGGGAATATCATCAATCCTTTTTGATTGGACATTGAATGTCCAATCAACTTGTAAGGCTTGCCCTGGTCGCGCGTGATTTTGGCTAGTGGCAAGAAATAATTCATAGAGAAGCGTCCGAGGGTAGCGATGATTTTAGGATTTATGACCTCAATTTGACGGGCGAGATAGGGCTTGTAAGCCTCAATTTCCTCCGGTAGCGGGTCGCGATTGTCGGGTGGACGGCGTTTGACTATGTTTGTGATGTACACGTCCGAGCGCTTCCATCCCAATGCCTCAATCATCTTGTCTAGCAATTTACCCGAGCGTCCTACGAACGGGCGAATTAGTCTATCTTCTTCGGCTCCCGGCGCTTCCCCCACGAACATCACTTGGCAATCCACATTGCCTTCACCAAAAACAAGATTAGCTGGCGCCAGAGGGAGTGATTTATCTAGTTGCATATTGCGCCTTAATTCATCAAGCGCTTCCCGTTTGTTCATATATGTAGGGCGAGCATAGCAATAACTACGATGCCAATAAAATTGAAGATATATGACACAACTACGAAAGTAACTTTACTTACCCTGGTAACACCCATTAAGAATAGGCCAAGTTCGTCTGGTAGGGGCGAGGCTATAATGAGTCCGCCGAGAAGGGCAAAAAACCAGCGGAAAAGTCGTAGTTGGAAAATATGACTCAAGCGTTTGCGAGCGTGAACACTCACAAGCGCTTTAATGTCACTGGTTAGAGTGTCGCGCGAGAAGCGATAGATAATCAAATCTCCCACAAGTGCACCCAGAGCGCCCCAAATGGCCACGGGCCATATTGCCGATGAACCTTGAACGATACTGCCTAAAGCCACAATGGCCGGAGCGGTGGTAAAGATAGAGGTAAAGAACAATCCTGCCACAAAACTCTGGAGAAAGAGTAGTCCATTTGTCTGTGCCACCAGATTCTCTATTGTCCCCGTGCGTACTAGAAGTACAGCCACGAAGATACTCGTAATAATAACACCAATGTCGTTGGCTAAATTATTTTTTCTTTGCATTAGCATATGAGTATTGTACCAGATGGAGCGTGCCCTTAATCTAAATTTGTAGATTAAATAACGACGTGAACTAATATCCAGAGAACGGTGGATTTTGGTACAAAGTCATTTTTGTTGTAGTATGTCGTCATTCCCCGGTGGCGCAATGGTAGCGCGGCGCCCTGTTAAGGCGAAGTTTGCCGTTTACAGTCGGGTTCTGAAGTAGATAATTCAAAAATGCTCTTTTTTCGTGAGGTTCAGAACTTTGGAAGATTTGCTTTACCCTGCGAGCTACTGGAAGGTACCCGAATTCTAGGACACTCTGTGAACAGCCATTAGCAGGCTAAAATAGAGTCCATATGAAGAAACAAAGCAAGATTACTCCCGATGTCCGGAAGCAGATTATCAATCGTATCAAGAACGAAGGGCCCACTTGCTCATTTACCCATATTGTGATAAATTAAAAACGATTTCGCGGGCCTAAATTCTTAAGGATTCTAGGCCAAGGGACTATGATCTACAAGGCACTTAGCCATAAAGCCCCGTCATTTAGGGCACGGCTAAATGCCATATAGGGAAACTTGCATGAGACCCTCGGGTCAATCTGTTCGGGAGGATTTGTGTTTTATAAAACAATACATATGAAAAAATTAAGCATAGGGCTTGCAGTTATCACCATAACATCACTATTTACGCAACCAGTTTTTGCTTACCAAACGAATGGTGTCAATTTTGGACAAGTGAAGACTGAAACCACGCTAAATAATAGCGGAGAAAATTTAAATAAAATAAATTCTGTATCTAGGTCAGCCGACGCCCTTTCGCAAGATTCGTCAATAATTAAAAAAGAAAAGGCGGGGCTAGAAGTCTCAATAGGTAAAGGGATAGGTAAAGGTTATGTAGAAGGAGAGATTTTGGTGAAGTATAGAAATAATAAGATTAATTTAAATACTGTTTCAGGCAGAACGGCTGCTTTGAATTTCATTCGCACTAAATCGTTGGAGAAAAAAGAGGATTTAAGAAAAAACAATATCTCAGTCTTGAGAATTAAAGATGCTAAGACGGTAGAGCAAAAAATAGCTGAATTAAAAAATGATCCTAATATTGAATATGCTGAGCCGAACTATAAGCGTTATCCAGCAGTAATAAACACAGACGACACGAATAGAGGTCTTCTGTGGGGATTAGACAATACAGGTCAGACCGTGGGTGGAACATACACTACTAATAATCCCGGCTCAACCGATAAAGATATTGATGGCCCTGAAGCTTGGGCGATAAGTGAAGCAACGACTTCTGTTTCCGTTATTGTTGCTGTGATTGACAGTGGCGTGGCCTATAACCATCCTGATTTGGCTGCGAATATGTGGAATGGAACAAGCTGTAAAGATGATATCGGTGTTGCTATAACAGGCGGTTGTAATCACGGCTATGATTATGAAGATGGTGATAATACACCGCTCCCCACTATTTCATCTCATGGTACGCATATCGCAGGCACAATTGCAGCTGTAAAAAATAATACCAAGGGTATTATGGGCGTGGCGCCACAAGCAAAAATAATGGCAATTAAATACGGGAACAATATTGCTTCTGAAGTTAGGGCAATCGATTTTGCTATTCAAAATGGAGCTAAAGTAATTAACGCCAGCTTTACCGGCTCTGATTTTTCTCAAACAGAATATGATGCAATCAATCGTTTTAAAACTGCAGGAGGAATTTTTGTTGCTGCGGCCGGGAATGAAACAACGAATAATGAAAGCGCTCATCTTTACCCTTCGGATTACAATTTAGACAATATTATTTCAGTTGCTGCGACAGACCAAAATGATACCTTGGCCACCTTTTCTAACTATGGCGTAACTTCTGTTGATGTTAGTGCTCCGGGAACGAATATTTATAGTACCATGCCTCAGAAAACCGCCGTCCTGTCTGAAGGCTTTGAAGGTTTGACGCCACCAGCAGTGCCAAGCGGATGGATTAAAAGTGGAGCTAATAATAATTTTGGAACCTATAATTTAGGCGGTATTTTTTGGGGTAAAGTATTGTATGGCGATCTTGCATTCCCATATGCGAATAATACAGATACTACTATTATTTCATCGGCATACAACTTAAATGCAGGCGGAGCGAATATAGATTTTTGGACTAAATGTGACACAGAATACATCACCAACGGCTGGGCGGATTATATGCAGCTAGAATATAGTGCGGATGGAGTTAATTTCCTTCCAGCGATAGATCCATATTTTGGAGGTGAGTTTAGGTGGGATGAACCAACTCTCGATATTTTAAATGGAGAAAATCCTCTCAATAGCGCTAATGGATCCCTATTTCATTATTCAAATATATCAATACCGGCTCAATATCTAACTAGTAATTTCAAATTTCGTTTTCATTGGGTAAGTAACGGTTCGGATAATAGTTATGACGGTTGTTTAGTTGATGATGTAAAAATTACTAAATTCAGCGACGGTTCCGATGAGCAATACGGTTATAGTGACGGCACCTCAATGGCCACACCACATGTTGTGGGTCTTGCAGCCTTGATTGAAGGATATAATCCAATTCTTTCATTAACACAAGTAAAAAATGCAATTTTAACAACAGGTGATAGTGTCGCATCTTTATCTGGGAAAACAGTTTCGGGGAAAAGAATTAATGCACAAAATGCACTTCAAGCCGTTAATCCGGCCAAAGCGATAACCGCTTTTACGATTCCTTCCCAAATCGGCACCACGACTATCAATGAGAGCATCCACACGATTGCAGTAACCGTTCCATTTGGCACCAATGTCACCACCCTTGTGCCAACAATCGTAACTTCTATCTGGGCATCTGTTAGCCCGGCTTCTGGGGTAGCTCAAGACTTTACAAATCTTGTCACTTATACAGTTACCGCCGCAGATTCTTCAACTCAAGCTTATGTAGTGACGGTTACTGTTGCACCGGCCACAAACCATACAATTTCGGGGACAGTGAAATATTACGACGGAGTAAAGGTAGTCCCTGGTGCCGTCGTCACTCTAAGTAGCGCTAGCACAAGCGCCGTGATAGCCACGACAACTACAGGCGGGACCGGTACGTATCAGTTTACAAATGTTCTGGACGGCGGAAATTATACAGTAAGCATTTCCAAAGATGATAATTTTGCTTCTACCGGAGTTGCTGTCTCAGATCTAATCGCTATAAAAAAACATACCCTAGGGACAATATTGCCGGACATCTACAAGCAAATTTCTGCTGATTTTAATTCCAGCGGATCAATAACTGTATCCGACCTGATACTGCTTAAGAAATTTACCTTACTACGAGTAGACGGTAGACCAGCTTCTTCATGGAAATTCTATTCTTCCAATGCAACACTCGCTACTAGCACCTACTTGACGACTGGGTTAGCGAGGACTATATTCAACACCACATCCGATATCAGTAGTCAAGATTTCATCGCAATAAAGATGGGAGATGTTAATAATTCTTGGACCTCAAATTAACAGTAATTAATATTTTTATGACAATTACCAAAAAGACAGCGGTTGCCCTACTTTTTCCGATAATAATTGTCATCGCGTCTGCTTTCCCTGCGCTTGCTGGAGCTACGGCTGTTGTAGGGACTCTCACGATTGGTTCACAATCAGCGGCGGCTAACGATGTTATAACCGTCCCTGTCACAGCAAATATTACGAATATTCAGGCAATCCAACTTAGCATTAATTATCCTGAGTCAGTATTGAAATACATTGGTTGTTCATCTACCCACGTAGTCTGTTCTACAGACGTAGCTTCTTCTACTGATAAAATTAATCTTACCTGGTTTGATGTGTCAAATTTCTTGACCGTGAACAATGAAACTCTACTGTCGTTACAGTTTGAGGTAATAAGTTCTAGCGTTAGTAACACGGTTTTATCTTTTACACCCACAGAAGTAATAGATGGTCTTGGCACTGATGTCACCGGAAGTTTTGCTTTTAATTCTGGTACACTCACGTTAAATCCTGCGGCAACACTTTCCAGCATCGCAATCACCACTCCTGCAGACAAACTTACTTATACCGTAGGCGAAACCCTGGATCTCGCAGGTTTGGTAGTTACTGGAACTTACAGCGATAGCTCTACTCAAGTTGAAAGCATTACAGTGGATGATGTATCCGGCTTTGACAGCTCTGCACCAGCAACAGATCAAGTCTTGACCATCACAGTTGGGGGGCAGACTACTACCTATACAATTGATGTGGTTGCATCAATTAGTTCTGCCAAAGCAATTACTACTTTTAACTTTACGACACCAGCAGCCACCGGTGTTATCGATGAGACCGCTCACACAGTTGAGGTAACAGTTCCATTTGGGACATCCGTCACTGCCCTCGTCCCAACTATTGTAGTTTCTACTGGAGCATCCGTTAGTCCCAATACTGGGGTAGCCCAAAATTTTACAACCCCAGCTACATACACTGTCACTGCCGAAAACGCCTCAACTCAAGATTATGCTGTAACAGTAATTGTCGCTCCTAATACTGCGACAAACATCCTCTCGTTCGACTCTACGTCTCCTGTTTCTGTAGGTGTTATTAGCGGGACCGATATTACTTTGACAGTACCTTTTGGCACCAGCTTGGTTGACCTTCCAATAACCATTTCGCTTTCTTCTGGTGCATCGGTTCTCCCCGCTGCTGGGAACACAACCTTTGTTGATGGAGTTGCGACTATCTATACAGTCACGGCTCAAGATGCTATTACGACACAAAATTATTCAGTGACGGTAGCGGTAGCGGCTAGTTCTGCCAAGGATATTACCTCATTTAATTTTGCAGGTCTGACCCCAAGTGTTACTGGTATCGTTACGGGAACTGATATTGCTCTTAACGTCCCATTCGGAACTGATGTTACTACACTCGTGCCGACAATTGGAATTACCGGAGCATCGGTCAGTCCCACTTCCGGCACTGCTCAAGATTTCTCCAGCCCAGTCACCTATACTGTTACCGCGGCAGATGCCACGACTCAGGAATATACAGTTACAGTGGCGGTTGCTGATCCATCTGATATCACCGCATTAACAGAAGCAATTACAGTAGCTCAAAATAAGCATAATGCGGCTGTCGAGGGGAATCTCCCGGGACAATATCCCGCACCTCTTAAATCTAACTTGCAGACGGCCATCAATACTGCTTCTGCTATAACCGAAGCTTCTACGCAGTCTGTTGTAGACGATGCAGTTACTACCCTAAATGCTGCCGTTGATACATTTGAGGCTGGTAAAGTTGTTCCCTCCAGCCTGACCGATCTTAATACTGCAATCGCTTCAGCACAGGATGTTGTATCCGCTGCCACTGTGGGTACTAATTACGGGGAATACTCTCAAGCTTCCGTCGACACATTGAATGCGGCTATTACTACTGCTCAAGGCATCGACGATACTATGGCGCAGTCTGTCGTCAATGCCGCAGTTGTTACGCTCAACAACGCCATATCCGCCTTTCAGGCAAGCGTTGTGCCTACCCCTGACAAAGCTGCACTCACCACTTCTATCGCCACTGCGCAGACAGCGTATGACGCCGCGACGCCAATTGAAGGAGCTACACACGGCAACCGCATTATCGGTGCCCACACCACGCTCCAAAGTGCAATTGATGCCGCGACTGCTGTGAATATCAGCACGACCGCAACTCAAAGTGATGTTGATGCCGAAAAGTCCACTTTGGATACTGCAGTTACCACCTTCAATGCGGCGATTGTGCCTACCCCGACCGTTGTCGCTCTCACTGCTTCTATTGATGCCGCTACTACCGCAATTACCGGTGCTATTGAGGGTGTAAATCACGGCGAATATGCCGCTGGTTCAATCGCTACGTTCCAAACCGCTATCGATACCGCTACTGGCGTGAAGAACAGCAACACGGCCACTCAAAGTGATGTTGATGCCGCCAAGTCCACTTTGGATGCAGCGTTGACGACCTTCCAGTCGGTTCAAGTGCCGACCCCTAACATCACCGCTCTCACGGCTTCTATCACAGTTGAAGTCGGAGCAGTCCATGGAACCCCTGTATATGTACTGACCGAAACTGACTACACTGCAGGAAGCTGGTCTGCTTATACTTCTGCCATCACGTCAGCAATCAGTGTCGAGACAGATACAAGTTCAACGCAGACAGAAGTTAACGATGCCGCAACAGCTGTAGCCACTACAAAAACAGCTCTCGTATTTGTTGGCCAAGCTGCTCTCAATACGGCAGTCGCAACCGCCGGTGCTTTGACTGAAGCCGACTACACGTCTGCAAGCTGGGCCACTCTCACAACAGCATTAGCACTACCTCATAGCACAAACGCTCTTACCATTACAAAGACGACCGCAATCAACAGTGCTATTTCGGGGTTGGTGTTATCTGTACAAGGAGAGACTCTCACGCTCATTGTCACGACTTCGGGCGATAAAGCGTCCACAACTATATCTAGCGCTACTCAAGCATCAACTGTCTCAGGCGGTATAACCACTACCCTTGATATTCCCTCCGGCACGGTCATTACTGGCCCCTCGACTTGGGACGGAACGCTGACACTCCCAGTAGCCACGACAACCTTTACTCTTACGGCTAACTCCGGCAATACAGCGTCGGCTGCTCTGGCAATAGAGGTTGGTGCAGGTGACATATCTCTCACGTTCGACCAAGCGGTCAAGCTCACATTTGCCGGACAGGCAGGCAAACTTATTGGCTGGTCGCAAGCGGGCGTCTTTCATCAGATCACAACCACCTGCGATAGCTCCACAAGCCCTACACTCGCAGCTGGTGCGGACTGCAAGATAGATGTTGGCTCCGACCTCATTGTATGGACAAAACACTTCTCGGTATTCGTTGTTTATACGGAGACAGTTATCCCGGCACCATCTCCTGCTAGCGGTGGTGGCAACGGCCCTCCTGTAGGCTCTGGTTATGGTGGCGCCCCTGTTGCCCTAGCGCTAGCGAATACGAATAACGGAGGGGCAGTTCCGACTGGCGGCTCTACGACCGGCATAGGCACGGGCGGGCAGGTCTTGGGTGCGGCCGCGTACAACTTCAGCAATAACCTTACCGTCGGCTCAACTGGCAACGATGTGACAGAGCTTCAAAAAGTACTTATCGCGGAAGGATACCTCTCTATCGCGGCTCCGACGAGCTACTTCGGGGCGCTTACGAAGGCCGCGGTCATCAAATACCAAGCAGCGCACGGCATCTCGCCACAAAGCGGCTACGTGGGACCTCTAACTCGCGCCCAGCTCAACCTCAGCACGACGGCGGTCATGTCAGATGAACAGATAAACACCCTCATCGCACAGCTTACAGCGCATGTTCAGAGCCTCACGACTCAGTTCAACGCGCTCGTCGCAGCACGTGCATCCTCAGGACAATAACGTATACCTGACTAGGCAAACGAATATATTGATGTAATTGAGACACGGTGGAACATCGTGTCTGGTTATGTGGTTAGAGACATCCCATTGATAAAGCGTGCTAAAATGGGAACATATTGAATATCTCTAATGGCCTTAATCCAATCAGATGTCCTGAACGTATCCATGACGGGGAGCCAAGATAGGACGATTGGCTAATTCAAGTACCAGATTAAATGGGGACCGCATTGCAAATGCTAGCTTTTTGCCGTTTACAGTCGGGTTCTGAAGTAGATAATTCAAAAATGCTCTTTTTTCGTGAGGTTCAGAACTTTGGAAGATTTGCTTTACCCTGCGAGCTACAGAAAGCACAGTGGCCACAGTGGTTTGATAATCATAGTCAGCCTTCCTGTGTTCGGTCATTTCAATTTCCAAAAGTTGTAGCTTGTCAGCATATTCTTGATGCTTTTTGTCATAGATGTCTTTAGTAATTCCCCACATAACGCTACGAACGCCCTGATAACAGGTTTTTTATGTTCGTAGCGATTTTGACCATGCCACCAATGCTGATGTTTAGGCTACTTAATATATTCAATTGTGTCCTTATTTATAGTAGCAAGCACTCTCTCTAACGTCTAGTGAAATGTGTAGAGCCCCAGCTCCCGACGACGTGGAGTCGTGGGAACTGGGGCTCGGGGGACGACTACTTGAACGAGACAGTGGTGACGCCGAGGACCGCAGGGCCTCGGATGTCATCCTTGTTCTTCTCGACGAAGACACCGGTAATGGTTCTACCGTAGTTCGGGCCATCTGTTTTGTCAGTGACGACTTCGATGTCTTCTCGGCAGATGCCAGCGACGTAGGTCTCGAGGCTCTCGTGCATGAGGGACGCTACCTCGATTACCGTGGCGTTAACCTCGCCGTGTTGGTCGGAAAGGTAAGGGAACTCGAACACCCGTCTGACCTCTGCCTTGTGACCCTCGGAGCCGCCACACATCATGAGAGCTGCCAGGAACTGGTCATGGTACTGGTCCCGACCAGAGACGGCGATTACTCTCTCGTTGTGTCGCAGACCACCTGCGTAGCCAAGCCCGCCCTCTTCCTTCGTGAAAACCGGCGTGCACGTAATTAGACTATTGGATGTCCATCTGGCCACGAGCTCACCCGCCTTGAACTGAGCGATGGCCGGGGAACGAGAAGTGCTCACGAGATCCTGCTCGATGGCTAGGGCTTCGTTGCACCAGTGAGCCTCATCGGACAAGACCCGCTGATGTTGGCCGATCTCTCGGGCTACTGCATAGAAGGCGATCTTGAGCTCTCGGGCCAACATCTGGCCAAAGAGCATTGACTCGAACGTCCAGTGTCCTCTTTCTCGTGCCACGGTTTCCTCCTTGGTTTGTGGCCGTGGCGGGGTGCCTTGGCCGGGTTCTGATTCGACTCATATATTACACCAAAGCACTTGACTTTGTCAAGGTTTTTTGCTAAGGTGCCAAACAGAGAAAGGAGACCTCTGACAGGCCCCCCGAATCCTGGACACAAAGTATCTCTCATTATGAGAGTAAACTAGTGTCATGGAAAACAATCAAACAAACTATGTCAGCAAGCGAGGTATTCATGTTCCAAAAGATGTTAAGGAGTACATATTAAAAAGAATCAAAGAGGGTAGCAAAACTGTACCAGAGATTGCCCAAGAGCATGGCATCGGCAAAACAGCTATATACAACTGGCTCAAGAACGAAACAGGCGGATCAAATGATCCAGAAATCTTTAAACTCAAGAAGGAAAACCAACTTCTCAAACAATTAGTAGCTGAGCTTGCTCTCAAGGTCAGGGAGGGAGAAAAAAGGGGGTGGTAATGGCCATGGAAAACAAATCCAAAGCTCTGGAGTATCTAAACATCGCCCGCTCAAGCTACTATTACGTTCCCCTGCTCGACGCTAAGGATGATGATCTTCGACAGAGAATCGAAGGTGTCCTGGACAAGAATCCTAGCTACGGCCAAAAACGTATTGCTCTGGCACTAAAGATGAATCGCAAGCCCGTCAGGCGGATAATGGTAAAGTTTGGTATCAAACCCAGGCGAGGACGCAAAAGACCATGGAAGTGGACGCTTCGGGGTTATATTAACTTAATATGCGAAGGTCAGTAGGTTAGGCACCATGCCTTCATAAGTAGTATTTTTACTGGACTCCTTAATAGGAGCATGCAATATGAAGTATTCAAGAAAAATCTTCTCTACATCCGGCTGTTCAATTCGGAAAGAGGCTATAAGACTTTTAGCTATCGCGAAATCGCCACCCTTCATTTTCTCTGCCAGTACTGCTTGTCCAATGGCCAGCACTTCAGGATCGGCAAGAAATTCCTCATAACGTCTGTGGCTTTTAATAGTCGAAACGATGTTTGTCTCTATGCAATGCCTTACAAAAGCGAGGTATTCATGCTTTTCAGGAGACTCTATACCAGATTTAGTTTCTTCTGCCATTTCTAATAGTTTATCATTATCAAAATCAAAAAGTGTTTTCTGTTATGACTTGCTGGGCGATCCTATGCATGTCTTCTCGCAGGAGCTTACTCTTTCTCTCATTCTCTGGAAGGAGGGCATGGCGTAGTAAGAATAAATTTAAGTCGCCATACAAGCCAGCAAGGAGGAAGTGGTGCTCGAAATAATCATTCCATTTTTTTACTTCTGTGTATTTCGACTGGACCTCACTATTCTTGCTCGCGGAGCCAGTCCGATACTCATCAAAAGATTTCTTTATTATTGGTGATTCATGATATTGTTTAAAACGTATATAAATTTGGTTCACATCATTAAGTACACTTCTTAACTCATCCCGTAGAGTAGTCATCATTGCTTCGGTGAAGGTCTCCGTGGTATGAAGAAAAGCAATTATCTTTTCGACTAAATGCCCGCCCTCTTTTGTTGTTGCGAGTAGCTGAACCCCACTCTCTCTTGCCTGTTTAGTCCATTCTGTATATCTCCGATATTCGGATCCATAGTCTAAAGCCGGGCGAGGCCGGGGATGCGCTTCATCCTCTTCGAGCATAGTGTCAAAGAAGGCTTGCCATCGGTTCTGCTTTCCGTAATCTTCAAAAAGTTTAGAGAATCTCTTTACATCTTCTACTAGCTCACTTTCTAACCTAGGATCTGTTTCTTTTCTCAAGGCCGCCATAAATCCATCTATTTGTCGCCTACGAAACTCCTCTGTGTTTGGAACAGCCAAAAGTGATTCATTGCCGCCACTGTAATTATCCATTACACCCGTGATGCCTTCTTGAGTTTCAGCCTCTTCTTGGATTTTACTCGTTCCCTCCATTAGGGTGCTCCAGGTGCGCCAGGACATGCCACTCTTGGGCACACCTGATTTGTTCTCATCAATTGAGTAAAGATAGGCAGTGTGGACCTCTTTGGGCTTTATAAGAAGTCTAAGAATGTCTTCTGCTCTAGATAAGCTGACTCCAGAATTTACAAAGTCATCAAAAATTAAAACATTTTTATCATTCAGATCCCCCCAACTTTTCTTCAGGTTAGAAAATTGAGGCAAATTCCTCACAGCCTCTTCTTCGTCTTCTTCAGTTCGACCGCCTACTCCGAGAGAATGTTTCTCTGGTCCGATGTTTATAAATTTAATCTCGGGGCGGTCTTCGGATTTAAGCAGGGCGTCTATTGCTTCATGGAGTGCCCAGGCAATAGGTCTAGCTGATTTATCTAAAAATACAACTGCTGATATATCTTTCTCTTTTATCTGTCTGATTACCTCCTGAATTTTTACGGAGATTAATTCTGCCTCCTCGCGATCAATGATATTGAATGGCTGTTCAGCCAGTGATCCCTCGTGTGCCGAGGCAATTTTACCCTCATCTTCCATGGGCGCATTATATCACTGGCAGGTTTATATATTCTAAACGTTGAAGGCCACCGTCCCTGTGCTGGGTCGGTGGCCTCGTCGATTGTCGTGCTTGGGCGCTAGTTCTGCGCCCGGTGGCCCTTGTAGCGACCGCGCATGCCCCCAGGGGCGGTGCGGATGAGCCGCCGCTCGAACTGGAACTGCTCGCCGGGCGGGGTGGTGCCCTTCTGCCGCCCGCCCCAGGTGTAGCCCCGGCTGCGGAGGAACTGGGTGGCCTGGCCCTCGACAGTTCGCCTCTCGCTCCTGCTCATGTGAGCCTCCTCTCCTTGGGTGGACTGGAATTTAGCTATAAGGAGTGTATCATAGTATATATTAGTTGTCAAGTTGACTAATTAATAAACATCTGCTAGGGTCAGAGCCGGTATCATAGATTTTCAAGGTCTTTCCCATTAATCAGTTACATGGAAAGGAGGGCCAGCCAATGGCTGAAAAGCCCGAAAAGAGGCGTCAGCGAAGGCGCAAGGAGTGGAAGTACGATAACTTCGCGGCCGTTCTGGCTCTGCCGGAGCGGCTCGCCCACTTCCTGCGTCTGTGGTTGCATCTCGACAAGTCCACCTGGGACTTCTGTCTCGACAAGCTGCGACAGCATCGCGCTTGGGACGAGCAGGTCGCCCAGTTCCGCGCACAGGAAGGCAAGAAGCGCAAGAAGGGTGAGGCCGAAGTGCCGAAGCCCCCACGTTGCGGACCGGCCTACCTGGAGTGGTCTAAGAGCAAGGGGCGAGGCAAGGGTCGGCGATACTTCGCCGCACCCTGCGAGGAGTTGAAGGTGGTTCAAAAGGCCATTAACAATCGCATCCTCGCGCACATCACCGTGCACTTCGCCCGACACGGCGGTCAGATCGGTTCATCGATCCTGACCAACGCTGGGCATCACGCCGGGTTCGCCAAGACGGTGTTCTCACTGGACATCGTCAACGCCTTCCCGAGCGTCTACCGCTCTCGCGTCAAGGCAGTGCTCGGCAAGCCGATCCGCTTCGGCCTGCAGCAATTCGCTGGCGTCGCGTTCTCACCCGAGGACGAGGAGGCCATCTGTGCCTCCATCGCCGACCTGCTCGTCTTCAAGGAGCGCTTGCCTCAAGGCCCGCCAACGTCACCGCGGGTGTTCGACATCTGCTGTGGCAAGCTGGATCAGGAGATCTTCGCGCTTCTGCAAGGTCACTCCACGCCCTTCCAGAGCTACCGCTACACGGCCTGGACCGACAATCTCACGTTCTCATCGGACGGCGAGATCCCGGAGCCAGTGCGAGAGCAGCTTGTCGAGCTCGTGCGCAAGAACGGCTTCTTCCCCCACACACGTCCCGACAAGATGCGCTACTACAGCCGCGAGACTGGCGAGGTGCCAATCGTCACGGGCCTCGTGCTCGGGGCCGAGGGTATGCTCACCATGGCGCCACGCAAGGTCAACCAGCTTCGGGCACGGCTGCATCGCTTCGAGCGCCTCGCCAATTGGGACGATCAGATCCAGGGCGAGGTGGCGGGTACGCTCGGCTACATCCGTCAGGTGTATCCCAAGCGCTTGCCCTCCAAGCTTCGGGATGTGGTGGCCGCGATCGATTCTCGGCTTGCGGCAAACAAGGCCGTGACCACTGAGGTCGCGACCGCGCCGACACCAGCTCCGTCAACGAGGCCGAAGACTTCCAAGGCTCCAGGCAAGTCCAAGGGCAAGGCACGCGCCAAGTCCGCGGGCAAGCCGAAAGTCAAGGAAGAGTTGCTCGCCGAGGCCGTGAGCTAGAGCGAATCCATCCTTCAGTTTGCTAGACCGCACAAGCGCAAGTAACTTTAGTTTGGCGTTTGGTGGTTCCTAACTGCCTTGTCGCCTAAGCGTGGTCGTTTGAGCCGAACCTGAACCAGGATCGGTGAGACCGCGGTCCGTAGCGCTGGCCTTTACTCTGACACGTGGTGTCAGTCATTGTCAGGCCTCGTCTGTGCCCTTCGAGGAGAAATCTTCTCTCCGGGACGGCTTCGCCTCACATCCTTCGGCCTGACAATGCTCCAGCGATCCATCCAAACTGATCTGACTCAAGCGGGAGGCGAGACGCTTCGCTTCCCGCTCCCTTTCCTCAATCTTAGAAGTAATATCTCTAGGATTTAGAAAAGGGAAATTATAAGGTCTTTGAATAAAAAATTTCCAGGTTTGCTTGACCGAGACGCGAAGCGTTGAGGTAGATAACCGAAACGTTAGCCTGGCCGCTTGAGCTCGCCTTGTATCAAGGTGAGTGAGGTCACGGTCCATAAGGATCGCCTTACCAGTAACGATCCCGTCACTTCCGGTAGCATTTCTGCTACTTCCCCTTCGGGTCGGTCTGCGACCTAAGTAGCAGAAACCGGCGGTGAAGCTGCCTTGCTACCGGCGGCTGCGCCTAAGTAACGGCATCGTGACTCGAGGAGGCATCTATCCAAACCGGAAATTAGTTTCCAAGTTTGCTTGACCGAACTCGAAACTGAGTGTGCGTAGGTAGTAGAGAACGGTATAGAACCGTTGTCGCTTACGTCCGGTTGCCTGAGCTAGCCCTGTACCAGGGTTGGTG